>Ga0265327_10000153_pt1 | contig 149004 bp, 140 predicted proteins | sample 41621metaG_FD_202089 | JGI IMG/M metagenome (GOLD analysis project Ga0265327, IMG submission 202089) | Rhizosphere microbial communities from Carex aquatilis grown in University of Washington, Seatle, WA, United States - 4-16-21 metaG | ecosystem: Host-associated > Plants > Roots >... | reverse complement strand
ATCTTACGAGAGCGATTATATCGGCATACGATAACCGTAGAATTCGTGATCCTCATTGTAACCGCCCTGACCCGCACCGAGATCGTCGAAGTCGTCGACGAATTCGATCGCCGCGATCCACTTGACCATCTTGAACCCCAACTCGTTCTCGCATCGCAGTCGTAAAGGCGCGCCGTGCAGAACGCTGACAGGCGCTCCATTCATCTCATAGGCAAGGATCGTCAGCGCGTGGCGCATATTCTCGATCTTGTGAACATCGTAGTAACGGCCGCCATCAGCACCGTCGGCTAACGAGTAAAAGACCGCATACCTAGCCTCGGGTGTCGGCTTTACCAGAGCGAGGATATCGCGCATCGGAACACCGCCCCATTCGGCAACGCCCGACCAGCCCTGGATGCAGAAATGCGTCGTGATCTGTTCCTGCTTTGGCATCGCCTGAAGTTGAGCGAGAGACAGGTCTTGCGGAAATTCCACCATGCCGCCGATGCGTAGCCTGTAGCTGGCGAAGTTTTCTTTTACGAGTTCATCGAACGCCTTGGAGTTGGGCATTGTGCCATTCGGCCAGAAATAGGGCGATATATCCTTCCTGGTGAGTTGCGAGCGCGGATCCCACCCCTCGGCCAGCCCCATGAGCCAGCCGACCAGGAACGCGCCGGCCCGTTGTACCTGACGGGCGTGCCGGATCGTGTACGGCGAGACGACGAGCCATGCGATCGCCAGGATCGCCATGGCCAGCACGAACAACGGAAATCCACTCCACGACGCGTCATTGACGCCGCCGAACATGTGGTTGGTGTTCTGCCGCAGGCCCGTGACGAACACCATCGCGCCGTGCGCCGCGATAAAGGCCACGAACCAGGCGAAGGAGAGGAAATGTATCGAGCGCATGGCTTGCCGGTTGAACAACCGACCGAACCATCCCAGCGCATTGGAGATTGCCGGGCTCTGCATGAGCCCCGTGGCGATGGAGACCGGAGCTGCGACGAACACGGTGATGAAATAACTCAGTTGCTGGAGGCCGTTGTATCGGGTCCAGCTATGATCGACGGGAAAGTTCAGCGAGGCATATTGGATCGCGGTCGAAAGTGCGGCCGGAAACACCTCCCACGTCAGCGGCACCAGCCTGTGCCACTGATCGGTGGAAAACAGCAGTGCATAGAAGGCAATGCCGTTGATCAGCCACAGAAGATTGACGGAGAAATGCCACCATCGCGCCAGCCCCAGCGTGTGGCGCAGCCCGGGAATACCGAGCCAAATCGGCAACGTTACGGAGTCGTCTTTGGCCGTCCAGATGCGATCTTTGGGCACTGGAACCTGGAAGCGAAACCAGTCGGTTCCCGGTGTGCAATCACGTCTCCAGTAAAGCCGCGGATGGTCGGCGAGGATTTGCAGACCGGCGCGCATGATGAACAGCATGAAGAACATGTTCAGGAAATGCTGGACCTGTAGCCACCAGGGGAAACCTGAATCCACTGACGGTGCGGATTGTGCGATGCCGGGATGTTGCCGGATGAAAGCCTCTACATTCGGAATCTCCCGCAGGCTTTGCGCCACAGCGATCAGACAGAACAGAGCCGCGACGCCGATAGGGAGCGCCCACAACGTATTGATCCAGTGCCCACCAAGCCGTATCCGTGGGGCAATTCCCTGTTGCGGCGGCATCCAGTGATTAAGGCGGATGCGGTCATCCGCATCGCTGAGGCTGGCACGGAGAGGCTCTGGCGAAGGAGGTATCGAAGTCATGGTCAGCAGCCGATCGCTTTCATCGATCGCGCCTGGCAAGAAAGTCAGTCGCGAAGTTTGGTGAGTGCCGAACCCTTGTGAAAGGCGATGTGGTCTGTCTTGCTGCTTTTGATCTCATATTGGGGAACATCCGGGCTCACATGATGAGTGTAGCCTTTGTGCTCGATGTTGCGCGTGTGCACGCGGATGATCGTGCCGCTGACCCGTCCAGCTTCCGAGTTCCAGCTCACGCGATCACCGACTTTGAACGAGTGGCTCATAATGGCCTCGATTTTCTTTGCAGTGCGCCTTCTGCGGCCATCATGCGCCCCCATCGGCAGCAAAGCAGCATGAATTTGCCATCACCGGCTTTGGATTTCGCAGACGGAGGCCTACGCTCGGAAGACCAGCCCACCTTATCCATTGGAACCGTCACGAGCACCTTTTTCACCATTGGTCATTCGACCAGGACGATTGTTGAATTTGCCGACCTTTTGCGGGAGGCCGACGTCGATCTCGTGGTCGACGTGCGGTCGATGCCGCGCTCGCGCACCAATCCGCAATTCAACGAGCAAACCTTCCCCCAAGCGCTAGCGCTGTCTCACATCGGCTATGAGCATATCGCCGAACTGGGTGGTCATCGGGGAATGATCGATCTCCCGGAACCTTCGCCAAATGCCTACTGGCGGGTGCGCGGTTTTCGCAACTATGCGGATTATGCCCTGACAGAGCCTTTTGCTGTGGGTTTCGCGCGCCTGCGAGAGCGGGGCAGTCGACAACGATGCGCGATCATGTGCGCGGAAGCGGTTTGGTGGCGCTGCCACCGCCGCATCATCGCCGACTATCTCTTGGCCGTCGGAGAGTGTGTGAGGCACATTCTCGGGCCGCACCATATCGACGAGGCGAGCCTGACGCCTGGCGCCATCGTTCGTGATGATGGCACGATCATTTATCCGGCTGAATGTTCCCAAACGGAATAATTGCATTGCGACCGCCTCGGTTTTTTCGATTGGACGATTGCTGCCAATTCGCCGCTCAACCGGTGAAGGCTATGCGAAAAACGGCGACAATTCCCGCCATTGCGAGGGCAACACACCCAAACCGAACCACAAGGATGGCGCCGAACTTGATGTTCGAGTGGACATAATCCTCGACCACAACCTCCAGACCCAACGCAGAATGATAAAACAAGGCAATGAGCAGCAAAATCATGCAGATGGTTGCGAAAGGTGTGCCCAACCATGCGGCGAAGGAGGAATAATCGCTGCCTGTATGAGCGATCATCGAGCCGACAAACCACAAAGTCACCGGTAGGAGCGCGATCGCCGTGACACGTTCCGCCTTCCAGGGGCGAACGCCTCCTTTCGCAGAACCGAGCCCGATGGCCTGCGCCAGCGGCGAACGGAAAGATTCGCCTGCCATTAGTGCCACCCGTCGACAAAAAGGCTAACCGCCCAGGTGATCACAGTCAGCGCTGCACTGGCGCCTACGACGATCCACCCGGAGATATAGATCGATCGAAGATCGAAGCCATGGACCGTGTCCCAAACCAAGTGGCGGATCCCGCCGCATAGATGCAGGAAAAAGGCAAAGGTAACGCCGAACAGCAGGATCTGTCCGGGCGTTGACCGGATGGCGGACTGCGCCATTTGATAGCTATGTGGTCCTGATGCTGCCGCGCATAACCAAAAGACGAGACCGACCGCAGCGAGGCTCAGGACCACGCCGGAAATCCGGTTGGCTATCGATAGGACAGAAGTAAGCTGCGGCCGATAAATCTGGATGTTGGGCGACAGCGGCCGCGTGTGCCCGGAAGACGCCTGAGGTGCGGTAAGCTCGTCGGCCATCTCAACTTTCCCGCTCGATGATCGCCTTCTTGATCTCGGCGATGGCTTTGCCTGGATTCAATCCCTTCGGACAGGTGCGGGTGCAATTGAGGATCGTGTGACACCGATAAAGCCGAAATGGATCTTCCAACTGATCCAGCCGGTCCCCCGTCGCTTCGTCCCGGCTGTCCGTCAGCCAGCGCCATGCTTGCAGCAGTACAGCTGGACCCAGGAAACGATTGCCATTCCACCAATGGCTTGGACACCCGGAGGTACAACAGAAACACAGAATGCATTCGTAATACCCATCGAGCTGACTTCGCTCCTCGGGCGATTGTAGACGTTCCCTTTCGGGTGTCGGCGTCTTGGTGTGAAGCCAAGGTTCAATTGCAGCATATTGGGCAAAGACGTGTGTGAGGTCGGGCACAAGATCCTTGATGATCCTCATATTTGCGAGCGGATAGATCGTTGCCGACGCCCCCATATCGGAAATGAATCGCGTACAGGCGAGCCAGTTGGTGCCATCAACCGTCATGGCACAGGAACCACAAACTCCTTCCCGGCATGAGCGGCGGAACGTCAGCGTCGAATCTACCTTATTCTTGATCCAAAAAAGGGCATCAAGAACCATTGGCCCGCAATCGTCGAGGTCGACATGGAACGTGTCGAGTCGAGGATTGCAGCCGGAATCCGGATCGTAGCGATACACCTGAAACGCCTTCGTCCGCGTTGCGGTGGCAGGAGCAGGCCAGGTCCGTCCGGTCTCGATACGTGATTGCGGCGCGACATTAAAGTTGCGCGGAATCGGAAACCGCTTGAACCATGTCAAGCGCGAGACGCGCTCAGAGGATTCAACGATCATGGATTCTCCGATTGTGACCGACCGTCGTGGACTTTACGTTCAATCAAGAACGGCAGATAATAAGCGCAGCACGCCCGATAGCAAATGAGAGTTTCTAGATATTCCATCGAGAAAAGTGGGCACGCTCGAAGAAATCTAAAGAGATACTGTCCAGCAAAGACAAGCATATGGCACTACCGCTCGATGCAAAGGCTTATCGGCGTACCGATATTTTCACCGAGGCGACGGTTCCCAAGCCGCTGTTGCGGTCTCATACAACCAAGCAAGGAGTTTGGGCTCTTATCCATGTGCTTGAGGGCCGGCTGATCTACCGAATCCGCGATCCAAGGCGGCCCGCTTCGGATGCAGAGCTTACACCGGAGACAGGCCCAGGAATCGTCGAGCCGACGGTGTTGCATGAGGTAGAGCCACTCGGCCAAACCCGCTTTTATGTCGAATTCTATAAGTAAAGGCAGCCGATAGTCGGGCGCTCTCGTAGCCACATGTCAGTGGGGCCATTCTGATCGGCCGGTTTTGGCGGGAACCGCGAGCCCGTTAAAGCGTTTTACGAAAACGCACCCTTGTGGGAACTCAACATGGCTGATCGAGGACACGGCTCCAGTTTGAGGTTTCCGCAAAAATCGAGCCTCACGCAGCAGCAGTCCGGCGTCAGCCACGGCGACAAATCCCATCGGAAATCGCTGGCGGACATAGCAAGCATAGAGCGCGACGTGGATCGTCAGATCGAGCAGTCTTTTCCGGCAAGCGACCCGCCTTCCTATGATGCAGCCAGACCCGGTGTCGGATCTCCCAAAAGGTGACCGTTACGGTTTCCGCCGTGGCCACGACCTTCACGGCATATTTGACATCTTCCAGAATGGGCATGGCGACATGCCTTTGTGGCCAAAAAAGCAATTCCAGTCGGCGAGAGTTCAACCAAAGTCATGAACCGCTCTTGTCGAGCCATAAGCCATAGGGTTGGCTGTATTCTTCGATTGAGTTCAGGGATTTTCACTCGGCTTAGGACTTTCCCCGCCGGGGTGCACAACGGGCAAATGGAGCTTGAACATGAAAGCGCTTGTTTATCAGGGTCCAGGTAAGAAGAGCATCGAAGAACGTCCCACGCCGAAAATTCAATCGCCAACCGACGCCGTCGTGAAGATATTGAAGACGACGATCTGCGGAACCGATTTGCATATTCTCAAAGGCGACGTGCCGAGCTGTGAGCCGGGGCGTGTTCTGGGCCATGAGGGCGTTGGTGTTATCGAAACTGTAGGAACTGCAGTGACTGCATTTCGGCCAGGTGATCGCGTGCTGATCTCGTGCATTTCGGCGTGTGGCATCTGTGAGTATTGCCGACGCGGCATGTATTCGCATTGTGTCAATGGCGGTTGGATTTTGGGTAATAAGATTGATGGCACGCAGGCCGAATACGCCCGTACGCCGTTCGCCGACACCAGTCTCTATCACGTTCCCGAGGGCGCTCAGGATGAAGCGCTAGTGATGCTGAGCGATATCCTGCCTACCGGATTCGAGTGTGGCGTGCTCAATGGCAAGGTGCAGCCCGGATCGACCGTTGCGATCGTCGGCGCGGGACCAATTGGGTTGGCAGCACTTCTGACGGCACAATTTTATGCTCCGGCCGAAATCATCATGATAGATTTCGATAACAGCCGGCTCGAAGTTTCGAAACGCTTCGGGGCCACGGCTGCGATCAACAATAAGGACGGCAAGGCGGTTGAGAAAGTTCTGGCTTTGACGGGCGGACGCGGCGTTGACACAGCTATTGAGGCAGTCGGCGTACCGGCCAGCTTTATCACCTGCCAGGACATCGTGGCTCCCGGCGGCACAATCGCGAATGTCGGTGTGCATGGCGTAAAGGCCGATCTTCACCTGGAACGGCTATGGGATCGCAATATTACGATTACTACCAGGTTGGTCGATACGGTGACCACTTCGATGCTGCTCAAGACAGTCGTATCTGGCAAAGTCGATCCAACGCGCCTCATCACTCACCGCTTCAAGTTCGACAAAATGTTGGAGGCTTATGATACTTTCGGTCATGCCGCCGACACGCAGGCCCTTAAAATAATTGTTGAAATTGCGTGATTGTGCATACCTGTTTTTGCGCGATCAAAAAATCCTCTAAAAATTGCCCACGGTTTTCCACTTCCGGGCACGGGCTGCACTTCTTCGAAAACGATGCGAAAGTCACCCGGTCGGTCTTGGTTTCTCTTCGCCAACGAGAGCTATCTACTCGCGCAGATAAAGCCTAGTCTCGCCAGAGGGCTTGGTTCAGCAAAGGAGAGAGCAAATGGGTGCCAGCGCAATGAACGCGAAAAAGAAAGGCAAACGGCGTCGTCATGCAAAATCCCGAAAAACTTCTAGCGAAGCACTAGCTGCTGCTACGCAAAACCGCCCCGAACCTCGCCGAGTGCCTTCAGCGGGGTCTAGCAATCGCTGACAAGTGTTCTGAACATCGAGTACACGCGTTGAGACTTTTACAAGCGAGGGCAAAATGAACAAGCCGACCCCTAAAGGCATCGCTAGTGGCCGCGACACGTCAAAGACCAATCATTGGGACGCCGAGAAGGAAGTACTGGAAGAGAAACGACAGCAGGAACTCGGCCGTGACACCAAACCCGGCGGTATCGATAAGGATAAGATGCGCCGGCCAGAGAATCGTTGAATTTGGCTATTAATCTGCCTGTCCTCCTTCAGTGATAACCTGAAATCCGACGAGCTCGGTCGCCCAATAGGCACGAAGCAGGGGTGTCACCCGACTGAGAATGCTCGAAGATGCACCCTTAACGTGCGCTGCGCGTTGTTTACCTATGGGCGCTTCCATTCCGACCGTTTCTTCCTCGCTAAGACGCCAACCCGACATAGGATTTGTCGCGGCGAGGGCTGTTGTGCTGGTGGTAGAAGACGAGGGTCTTATCCGCGTAAACGCGGTCCAACTCGTAGAAGATGCAGGCTATACGCCGCTGGAAGCTTCGAATGCCGAAGAGGCCATCGAGATTCTCAAACGCCGTGACGATATTCGTGTCGTATTCACCGACGTGAACATGTGTGGCTCCCGAAGTGGGGTGGAGTTGGCGCACCTGATACGGCATCGCTGGCCGCCGATTCACCTGATCGTCACTTCTGGCCTTGCCGTTGAGGCAGCGTTGCCTTTCGGGACGCGGGTTATCCGTAAACCCTACGAAAACAGCCGCATAGCCGCCTTGCTGCACGAACTTTTCGAGCTCGAATAAAATGCTGCGGATGCGAAAACGTGGTATGTTGTTCCCGGACGACCAATAGCCCCCCACACAGGTCTTCCAGTTTCGCCAAAATCGCTACCGGGTACGGCTTTCGCTTCGCGAGCCTCTGGTTCCAGAAAGGGGTAAGCCATGGCTCCCCATATGCCGACCCATCCCGATATTGCGCTCGATCTCGCGCTAGCCGTGATTGCGTCTTCGGACGCACCACTTTTGCTCTTGGACAGGGACCTCACGATTGTTGCTGCGAGCCGATCGTTCTGCCGCACGTTTTCAGATCGACCCAGCCACCGTGCCCGGCCACAAGCTTGCCAGCCTTGGCGCCGGCGAATGGAACATACCGCAACTTTCGGCGCTGTTACGGGCAACTGCCTCCGGATACGCCGAGGTTCAAGGCTATGAGATGAATCTCAAGCGTGAAGGCCGGGATAACCGTTGCCTCGTCATCAACGCTCACAAACTCGACTATACGGATGGCGGCAATGTCCGCCTTGTCCTGGCTGTGTCCGACATTACCGAGGCCCGACTGGCGGAGAAGCTCAAGGACGATCTGCTGAAAGACAAAGATGCCCTGTTGAAAGACAAGGCGGTTTTGCTGCAGGAACTGCAACACCGGGTCGCCAACTCTCTTCAAATTATCGCAAGCGTGCTGATGCAAAGCGCACGGAAAGTGCAGTCCGAAGAGACGCGGACCCATCTGTTCGATGCGCACCAGCGCGTCATGTCGGTCGCCGCCCTGCAGCAACAACTCGCGGCTTCGGCGGTGGGCGAAGTTGCTCTACGACCCTATCTCACCGCCCTTTGCGAAAGCATCGGTGCGTCCATGATCCGGGACCACAGCAAATTGTCGCTCGATGTGGCCGTCGACGAAAGCGTTACAAGTGCCGACGTTTCGGTAAGCCTCGGTTTGATCGTGACCGAGCTTGTGATCAACGCCCTCAAACACGCTTTTCCGGATGAGCGCAATGGCAGGATCAAGATCGGCTACAGCTCTCATGGTCTCAATTGGACGCTATCCGTTAGCGATACAGGCGTCGGCATGCCCAAGCGGGCCGGAGATGCGAAGGCCGGGTTGGGTACAAGCATCGTTCAGGCGCTTGCCCGGCAATTGCAGGCCACTATCGCAGTTACGGACGCAAACCCAGGTACGTTGGTCGCGATAACCCACGTGCCAATCGCTGCGATTCATAGTAGTGCCGGCGCTGCGGCCGCACCGATGGGACGCGCAGTATAAGGGACACTCAATTCGGCTTCGGCGGCGGTCAAGACAATGCCTTGAGTGCTGTCATAAGCGCATGCCAACACCGCGTTTGGGCAAGGCGAACTTCGGCAAAAATCGCGCCTAGCTATATTTAACCGGACCGACGGTTGTTGGTACTTCTGCTGGCATTATTGAACGCGTCGAGCGCAAATCTGTATTAGATCAGAGCTTTGTGAGCGGCTTAGAGTCCTTCCGCGCCCCAATACACTTGTAGACGTCGCCGCGGGCGGCTTGAGGGAGTTGTTCTCGGCAGCGTTTCACAAAAGGTCGCTAGCCTTGCACCTTGCTCGGTGATGGTGGTGCCATGATCAAGAATATTCTTGTCCCGCTTGTGGGCGAAGCTTTTGGCACTGCGATGTGTCACGGGAGGCAGAAGTTGCACAGGCCATCAACGAGGTTGCCGCGTACTTCGGTGGCTTGAATGTTGTTGTGAACAACGCGGGGATATCGGGCACCAGCAAGCCTACCCATGAAATCACAGAAGCCGAATGGGAACAGGTACAAGCGGTGAATGTAAAAGGGGTATTTATTGCACCAAACACGCAATCCCTCATTTGATGAAGGCGAAGGGCGGCAGCATCCCCTAGGTCACATGGGCGAGCCGGATGATATAGCCTGGGCCGTCGTTTATCTGGCAAGCGACGAAGCAAAATTTGTTACGGGAGCAGAGTTGGTAGCTGACGGAGGTTATACAACGCGTTGACAGAAACTCGAAGAAAACACCGGTGCCCTAGAGCGTCGCGCGTCGCGCCGAGATGGATTGGATGCGAATCCGGAAATAGATAGGATCAAGCTCACGCTCCACGCCCCCTAATATCGTGCGCGCATAAGCAGGTTCCCACCAGATCGATCTTTTCTCCAATAATGCGTGAGCAAGCTCGCGCAACGGTTCGTATTGTGGTTCCTTTGGCAGCTCCTCGTACGAACCGAAGACTACGACGCTCGACCACTTCTGCGGCGATCCGAATTCGTCGGCCTCCACGCAAACCAGCGGATTGAGGCGCATCCATTCGATTTTCTGGCCCAGTGTCGAGAAACTATAAATGTGCTGCCCGTTTCGCGTGAAATAGAATGGGGTCACGTATGGTTGCCCCTCTCGCGCACACGCCAATCGGCCAAACCGCAGCCGGTTCAGGAGCTCAAAGCTATCGCTCTTTGACAACTCACTGATGAGCATCTGACCCACCATTTTAGGGCCCTAACAGCCCGTGTACAGAAAGAGCACGTCTATCTTGGCGCCTCGGTCATAGCCTGCATCTATCTCAATCCGTCCGTCAATCTGCTGGGCCAGTGATTGGATTATTTCCAGCCCCTTACCCGTCCTGGCATGGGCCGAAAAATCCGCCCCGAACCCCGGCCCTTCATCTGCGACAGAGACGCGGCACATATTGTTTTGAAGCTGCTCGACACGAAGATTGATGTTTCCCGGAGCGTACTTCAGCGCATTTGTGACAAGTTCGTTGACGATCAATCCAAGAGTGGAACAGGTAGACGACGATATAGCGACGATGTCGCCTGCAACGTGGATCGTGCTTTTGTGCCCCCGCGTCATCTGAGCTATGTCGTTGCCAAGGGCCTCCAGATAGCTTCTCAACTCTACCCGACCGCCCGGTTCGGATGTATGGAGGCGCCGCTGGAGCCTGCCCAATGCCACGAGGCGCCGTGAAGCATCCCTCAATAAGTCCGCTGTTTCTTTGTTATGGGCCGCTCGGCTCTGCAGGTTCAGGATGCTGGCGACGATCTGGATATTGTTGAGCATTCTGTGTTCAAGTTCAGCGCTAAGCGTTTTGTTTCTGCGCAGCAGCTCTTCTTCTCGAACTGAAGCTCCATTCATGGAGTCCTGTATGGTCTCACGCTTTTCCATCTCCCGTTCATAGTTTGAAAGTGCCGACTTCTGGGCAAGAGAACAGCCGTCGGAGTGAGGGATGCAAACACGCGAGAATAAAGAAATCCCCTTGAGCGAATGACGTCCGAATGCCGATTCAGTTGGGCCAGCCATCTGCGCAACCCCATTATTGTGAGTATTAGAATGGGCCGCGAGAACTTTGTTTTCGTTGACGCAGATCAATAACACAACCTTTTGATGGTCAACGGAGTCAGTCATATCGCAATGGCAAGTTGCAATATATCGTCAAAGGAGCGACCATCAGAATGGCTTTGGCTAGTCTTCAAGCGATATTACTGCGCGCTCAGGCACGCCGGCGCTTTGAGCTCGCTGACAAACGCGAAGCCTTGTCTACTAGGTGTTTTGCCCGACGCTTTATAAAAGAGTGGGATCGCGCACGCTTTGTAGGCGCGTTTTCACCGGCATCAAGTCGAAGATCAAGAAAGATCGGGTGGTGGTCGGAAGGGCCCCGTTGAAGGACCTGCTTCGATGCGCATTGAAGCCCGCGCCCCATGCATCGATCTAGCCGAAACGAAATGACATTGGTGGGGCTATGGGTGGTTTGACGAGGACCGAGATCCTTGAACCCCGGGAGTTTGACCGGACCAACCGCGTTGTAGTCACCAATGATGGCTGCGGGGCCAACCAAGAAACGGGCGATATAGAGCAATTGCCGCCTGTTCAGAAATTGCCCGTGCGAGAGATGAACATTTGCAAAAGTTACTCCACCAAGCCTAATAATTTGCGCGAGCCTCGGTGGCACCCGGCCCGGCATTGTGGAAACCGGAAGCGGCAGAACTTGGGGCCGCGGGATGGGGTGCGGGCTCCACGCGGCCAATCCATAAACCCGGCCATGAAGTGGCTCGCGATAGAAATGGCCGCCCACGAGGCTTGGCAATGCGGTCAGATCCTTCGTCGCTTCTTGCATGACGAGAAGATCGGGCCGGTGTTGACGGATAAGGTGAGCGACATCTTCGACGCCCGCCCCCACAAGTCGGAGCAGGTTCCAACTGATAATTTTAAATCCGGAGGTCACTCGACCTGGGAAGGCTCCGGAATCTGAAAAATTCTGCAGGACCGTTACGCAACCATCCATCATCTCATACTTCGATTTAGAGCCGCAAACTATGGAATTATTCGATAACTTAGCGCTGAACTACGGCTATTCAAGAGGCGGAAACGGCGACCGGTGCGCCACAGCCGCCAAAGGATAAGGTAGTGACGAAAGCAACGGCGATGGCGTTCGAAAAATGATCATGTGGCTTCTATCGTTCACGTGGTCGCCCGTATGGATACGGGATGTGATTCTTGCCGGCTACCTTGCGGTCGCGATCGCCGTCACGGTCCATGCTCTGTTCAGACAAAGCAATGTCCGCACTGCTCTGGGTTGGATCGGTATCGCATGGTTTTCTCCGATCTTGGGCGGCTTTCTCTATTATGTATTTGGCATCAATCGGGTCGCACGCCGGGCAGTGAAGTTGGAGAAGTCCAATGTTCCATATGTGCGTGCGTCCAATATTCAAGCTTTTCAATCAGAGCTGCAGAATATCGGACTTCTAGCCGAAACAGGCAACGAAATTGACCAAAGACCTATTTTCGGAGGCAATCGTGTTTCCCTTCTGCGCGACGGAGACGAGGCGTACCCCGCCATGCTGTCCGCTATAAAGGATGCAAAAGCGAGCATTGCGCTTAGCTCTTACATCTTCCGTAACGATGAGGTTGGCCGTGCTTTCATTGACGCGCTTGCCGAGGCCAGAGGTCGGGGCGTCGAGGTTTGCGTTCTTCTCGACGGCGTCGGCTCCGGATACTTTCGCACAGCCGTATTGCGCCGGTTGAGGTCCGCGAAAATTTCGGCGCAGCGGTTTTTGCATAGCTGGCTTCCCTGGCGTATGCCTTTTCTCAATATCCGCAATCACAAAAAACTTCTTGTTGTGGACGGTAAGATAGGTTTCACGGGCGGGATGAATATCGGCGCAGAATATTCCGCAAGCCAGGCACGCGGCGCGCAAGTCAAAGACATCCATGTCCAGCTCGATGGACCGATCGTAAGTCAACTGATGGAGAGTTTTGCGCAGGATTGGTCATTTACAACCGACCAAGTTCTTCATCAGGAAATCTGGTGGCCCCCGATTGCCCCCACTGGTTCCATTTATGCGCGAGGTATTTCCTCCGGTCCAGATGCCGAAATCAACAAACTGGAAACACTCATCGGCGCAGCGCTTGTTCTCGCGCGAAAGAGAGTCCGGATTGTCACGCCATATTTCCTGCCGGACCAGAACCTACAGTTTGCTCTCGCGCAGGCGAGGTTGAGAGGCGTGACGATCGACATCGTCATTCCCGAGCACTGCGATTTTGTACTGCTGGATTGGGCCATGCGTGCGCATCTGCGGTATTTTTTGGACGAAATCACGACCGTCCATGCCAGCAAGGCTCCCTTCGACCATGCAAAGCTTATGACGGTCGACGGAGAATGGGCCCTCATTGGAAGTTCAAACTGGGATGCACGAAGCCTTCGGTTGAATTTCGAATTCGATGTGGAGTGTTTCGGCGATAGAGTGACGTCTGAAATTGATGCGCTGATTGACGAGAAGATCGCAAGGAGCTCCAAACTTGATCACAGCGCTTTGATGCAGTCTACCAAATTGAGTCAATTGCGCGACGCCGCGGCGCGCCTTCTGCTGCCATACCTCTAGGGTTCAGTGAGCGTTCCAACATCCCCGGCAAAGGTGAGTTTCTCCGCCGACATTGTTTCCGCGCAATCCAATGCGCGAAGGATAACGGTTTACCAACGCCTTAGCCGCCCAACATCCACATGTAGGAAATCCGATTGCGGATAGTAGCCGACACCACCGCCTTTTAGCGACAAAGCAGCAAGATGGAGATCTGTTAGCGAACGGTCGCCCAGCCTTATGTCAATGGCCATTCCCTGCATGTGAAGGCTGTGATTTGCCACCCCAGCACTCTGTTTATGCAGCAACGTATTCGTGTGTGGTGATCGGTAACCCGAAATGACTTGAAACCGGGCTCTGCTATTGAGCACGCTGTGCAGTTTGGCGAGAAGATCGAGTAACTCAGGCGCGATCGGGTGTATATCCCCGGTGCGAAAATCCCGAAGGACTTTGTCCACTTCGGCTAGGGCTCCTGGGATATAACGTCCCTTGGCCCAATATTCGACGTTGAGCTTTTCGCCGGTGTGTAGACAATCAAATGAAATCTTACGGGCCCCCTCGACAATATTTGAATAAGCGGGATTGGCTGCTGCAGATAACAATATGCCACTACTTGCTGCAATAAAGTTACGCCGTGACAGATTTGGACGCATACGCCTCACCGGCAATTGGGATAAACGCCCTTTTACCTCAGGCGAAAACGTCCGCCAACCCTGTTTAAGCGCCGCACTCGACTTGTGAAACAGACCACGCTGCAACACGTTTGGTTGACAGTGCCGAGATTAGACGATCGTCGCGTCCATAAACGTCGTCGCGGAATGCCACGGCGCCGCTCGCATCTTGGAAGGTCGTCCAATAAACAACGTAAACCTTGAGCGGCTTATCGACAGGTAGGCGGTCGGTAGTATCACCCTTGGCAATTAATCGGGCCACGTCTGCCTCGGCGTTTCCCGTGAGCGCGTATATTGCTAACGCGCCCACCTTCTGTACGCGCATGCAACCATGGCTCAAAAAGCGATCGTTTTGAGCGAACAGCGCCTTGGCGGGTGTATCATGTAGATAGACGTTGAATCGATTGGGCATTTCTAATTTCAGCTGTCCGAGCGCATTGGTCTGTCCGGGAAGTTGCTGAATCTGATACGGAAAGTGTGAGCGAGAGACGGCTGTCCAGTTGATGCTGAGACCGTGCGGATCGCCATGGGGTGCGTTACGCACCACCATCTGCTGGTTGGCCAAATAAGCGCTATTCCGCTTCAATTTAGGAAGAAGCTCTTTGCTGGCTATAGAAGAAGGTACATTCCAAGGCGGATTGACAGTCACGGCTACGATTGTGGCCGCAAGCATCGGCGTGGGGCTTGTCGGCTTGCCCACAACAACGCGCGAAGTGAGAACCACTCTGCCATTGTCGACCGCTTGCAGGGAGGCATCCGCAGCGTTCACCATGATGTAACGGTCTTCCAGCCGATGGGGTAGCCAGCGCCAGCGCTCCATATTGGCTTCGATCTGGAGTATGCGGTCGGACACCTTGATATTCAAAGCCTTGAGTGTGTGTGGCCCGATCTTGCCATCGGCCTCCAGGCCATGCCGCGATTGAAACCGCACCAATGCAGCATTGATTGTTGCTTCATCTTGTTGGAAGCGATCGATTGTCGGATCTTCCCTGCTGAGCCGGTCTAGAAGCGCTGCCTGTTCTTCAGGTTGCAACTCGGCGACGGTACCGTTGCGAGGAGGGAACGGCAGCCAACCGCCCAAGAAAGCGATCCGCCGATATCGCGACAGAGCCACTTTAAGGAATGCGTACTCGCTTTGCTGAGGTGGAAGATCGGAAAAGAACTTTGCCAGTTCGTCTCTCTGCAAGGCCGCGGCCAGCAGGACACTTGCGTCAAAAGGTCGGCTGGGAAAATCAACGTCTCTATAGATGGAGGTAGGCGGTAGGCGCCCGACGCGAACATCCGTTGCATAGCGAAGAACGCTTTCCGTCAAAGCGAGGTCGGAAGCCGCAGCGGTGCCGGCTTTGCTCGGCAGATAATTTCCAGGCACCAAACCTTCATCGGCTGCATTTGTCAGAGCGTCTAAGGCAACCTTTCGATTGCTGATGGTCCACGCCGGCTCAAACGCACGGGCCGCATAGAACTTGTTTAGCTCGATTTGGGAGGAAGAAGGCCGCAAACCGATCAATAGCTGCTGGATGCTAGAGCTTTCGGCCTGCAAAGGTATCGGGATCGTCAAAAGAACCAAAGCACATAGGGCCGCGACGACATTGAATTTTCGCTGCTGCTGCATTGTGGGCTCTTACACGCGCTGCTGATTTTGCGAGAGTGCCGACTTATAAATCGAGAGCAAATCCGCGCGAATGCCTAGGTAAGTTTACGTATGCGCTGTCTGGCTGAAGGGTGGTACTTGGTAAAATCAAGTGAAAGGTCAGCCCAGTACCGCTGCGGGTGGCCCTGCAATAGCCCGTCGAGACGCCAATCGAGGAGCAACGGTCTCAGGAATCGTTGAGCGTTTCTCCCTTCCTATTCGAAATTGCCCTCCGAGGGTTTGAATAGCCATCCGCATACTGCGAACGCCAAAGCGACGCCTGTAAGTTGCGCAACGATAAAACCCGGCACCGATATGGGAGCAATTCCCGCAAAGCTATCGCTCAACGAACGCGCCAAAGTAACCGCAGGATTTGCAAAGCTCGTTGATGATGTGAACCAGTAGGCCGAGGTTATGTAGAGGCCGACCAGATATGCAGCGGAGTTCTGCGCATATCGTACGGCACCTGCGATGGTTGCGATTAGCCCGAATGTTGCAATGAATTCGCCTGTCCATTGGGAGGGACCGTCACGGAGTTTCTGCGAGACCTCTAAGATAGGGACCGCAAACATCGCATGAGCAGCCCAGACGCCTGCGACTGCGCCGAGAATCTGGGCGATTGCGTATAGGAGCCCAAGAAATGGTCCAATCTCTCGCCGCATGGCAAAATAAAGTGTTACCGCCGGATTGAAATGTGCACCGCTGATGGGCCCGAAGATTGAAATTAGAACGATGAGGGCGGCACCGGTCGCCAGAGTGTTTGCAAGCAGCGCAATGGCCATATTTCCGCCTGCAAGTCGTTCGGCCATAATTCCGGAACCGACGACGGCGGCAAGCAAGAAAGCGGTTCCGAGCATTTCAGCGGTGAGACGGCGGGTAATCACGCCTCATGGTCCCGCTTCAACGCTGCCGTCAATGGCCTGGGACCGATGGTCAGACTGCGGCGTGACTTCACGCTCGCACCGGTTCATCTTCCGTCCTGCCGATCTCGTCAAGGCGCTTCTTCAAAGAGATCTTGTCGAGGCTTCTGACAGGAAGATTGACGAATACACCGATGCGCCTCTGTAACATCAAAAAGGCATCTCGAAATGCCATAACGATTTCCGTCTCCGGGCCGGTGACCGCTGCGGGATCCGGCACGCCCCAGTGTGCGGACATAGGTTGGCCCGGCCATATAGGACAAACCTCATTTGCCGCGTTGTCACAGACGGTAAAAATGAAATCAAAGATGGGCGCCCCTGGTTTGGCGAACTCGTCCCAAGATTTCGATCGCAGGCCGTCCGTCGCAAATTCGAGCCGTTGCAGCAGCGCAAGCGCTTGGGGGTGCACGGTACCCTTTGGCTGCGAGCCCGCTGAATAGGCGACAAACTTCCCTGTGCCAGTTCTGTTCAGAATTGCCTCACCCAATATCGAGCGTGCCGAGTTGCCTGTGCAGAGAAAGAGCACGTTGTAGGGTTGCGAGGGAGGTTCATTGCGCATCAGCAACACGCCTCCTTGGCTTGGGAAGCCGGACGACACGCTGCCGCTTGCGCCGCTGTCGGCTCATCGGCTCCGTAGGTGGTCGCTTCGCCGAACGTGAAGAACGTCTCCCACCGAACTCCCGAAGGGTCATTGGTCCAGGATTTGTTTGACCGGGCGTAGCAACATGTTGTCGTTTCCTGATCGAGTGTCGTTTCGCCGGCCGATTTAAGGCGTGCTGCAAGCTCTCGCAGTTCGTTATCCGTTTCGACTTGGATCCCGAGATGGTCCACCCCTTTCGCACCCACGTTGCGCGTCGAGATCGCGAAGTTTACGCGAGGATCATCCAGCATCCATTTGGCATAGTCAGATTTGGCCACGGCCGGCTGCGCGGCGAACAATGTCGAGTAAAAGCCGATGGACTTTTCAAGGTCATCCACGGCGACGTGAACGTGTAGACGCTTCATGCGGTGCTCCTTTGGACGGGCAACAATTGCTTGCGATCGGCAATAGCGGTGCGCAGATCTCGGCGCGTCCACCACAGCAATCTTCTGTGAGAAAAATCAGAAGCTCGCTCATCGAGGGATAATCGACGGCATATATGATCGAACGACCTTCTCGTCGTGCGCGGACCAGTCCGGCGTTCGCGAGAATTAGCAATTGAGCGGACATTGTGTTGGCGGCCGTGTCGAGCCGGCGGGCAATCTCGCCGGCAGCCAAACCGGTAGGGCCAGCCTTAACGAGCAGGCGGAAAACCTCCAGCCGCCCCTCTTGCGCGAGGGCGGACAGGCGTTTGACGGCTGCGGTCGCTTCTATATTTCATGGATTCCAGAATTATTGTATAAAGTCAATAGCAAGCCGCGGGCATCTGCCTGCTAGCCCAGCCTGCCAGTCAATCGTTGGAGGTGCCCCGCACGACCTGCTTTCCGATTTCCAAGAGGCCGATCAAAAGCGCGCCCGCCACAAGGCACATCGACAGTTCGTCAAAATGCAAAGGACCGAAGCGGAAGAGCGTCTGCATCGTGGGCCAATAAACAGCCAACGTCATTACGGCCAAAACTGCAGCGACCAGGCACCAAAGGGACGGGTTGGGGCGAAACAGTGCCTCGTACAGCGACGATCGAAACGAGCGATTGACCACAATGAGTCCAACGTTCATGAGCACGAGGGTGACAAAAACGAAACCACGAAGGTCCGTTTCCGCCATACCGGCGCGCGCACCAAGTACCAGCGCCAACGCAACGATCGCCAGCGCTGCTATGCCCTGTCCGACTGCCCACAATGCGGCGGGCCGCGACAATACTGATGAACCGGGTTTGCGAGGTGGCCGACGCATAACGTCTGTTTCCTCCTTCTCCGACTCGAAAACCACCGAACAAGCCGGATCTATCACCATTTCGAGCAATGCGATGTGTATAGGTAAGAGCATTATAGGAAGGCCCAGTAGGAGCGGCAGAAGTGCAAGGCCTGCAATCGGAATGTGTACGGCAATAATGTATTGAACGGCCTTTTGAAGATTGTCGTAGGTGCGCCGGCCCAGCCGAATAGTACAGACAATGGAAGCGAAATCATCGTCGAGCAACACCAACGAGCTCGCTTCGCGCGCGACATCCGTCCCCCGACCACCCATACTGATGCCGATGTTAGCGGCCTTCATTGCGGGCGCATCGTTCACGCCATCGCCGGTCATTGCCACGATTTCGCCGTTACGCTTCAGGGCTTCAACGATCTTCAACTTTTCCTGCGGACGAATTCGCGCGAAAACCGAAATCTCTTTAATCGCCTTGGCAAGTTCGTCCTCACTCAACAGCTCGAGTTTATCGCCTGATATGACGTTCGATCCATCTATGCCCGCCTGTTTGGCAATCGCCTGTGCCGTGGCTGGATAGTCCCCAGTAATCATGATCACGCGCACCCCTGCCGCGTGGCATTCACGAACAGCAGCCGGAACATTGGCGCGTAGCGGGTCGGCAAAGCCGATCAAACCGACATAGCGAAAAGGTAATCCCCGCGGGGACTGCGAATGACCGGATTTGGGCGCTTCCATGGTTGCTTCGGCCACCGCCAATAGTCGAATGCCCTGCATGGCAAATGCATTGGCCTCATCCAGAAGATTGTTGCGTTCGTTGGGTGTCAAACCGCAGAGCTCCGCAATCGCTTCCGGCGCACCTTTGGCATAGGCCGCAAGAGACGGATCGTCTGTGTCGCCCCAAATATTGGTTGTGGCGAAAAGATCTGGCGTCACACCATAGGATTGAATCAAGTTACCGGGCACGATCGCCCCGGTCAGGACGACTGCTTCGTGAATCGCCCGATCCATAGGGTCAACGGGAACGGGTGCGCTCGCACCAAGTGCCGCGTGTACAACATTCTCAATCCGCTCTGACATTCCCGATAAGCTTGCAACGCGCCACACCTCGCCATTTGCAGTCGCAAGCTCCAGGCGCATTCGGTTTTCAGTGAGTGTACCTGTCTTGTCTGTGCAGAGCACCGTTGCCGATCCGAGTATTTCAATTGCGGCGCCGCGACGCGTTAGAACATGCGCACGAGAGATACGCCAGGCGCCCATCGCCATGAATACGGCGAGCACAAGCGGGATCTCTTCGGGCAGCACGGACATGCCGATGGCAATGCCGACTAGACCCGCCTCCAGCCATGAGCCGCGCAAAAGTCCGAAAAGCAGTACACACGATCCCGCAATCGCAAGGCCGGCTATGGCAAAGTCGCGCACGAGCCAGCGAAGTTGGCGCTGCAACTGCGGCTGCTCCAAACCGATGGCTTGAAGAGCTTGGCCGATCTTGCCCATTTCTGACCGAATACCCGTTGCCAATACGAGTGCGATACCGGTGCCGCGGGCAATTAGGGTTCCCGCGAACACAAACGGCAAATCCTCACCGCCTGGCCGTGCCCGCGGTGAAGCGGAATTGCCGGGTCGCTTGCGCACGGGAATGGACTCGCCGGTCAGAAGCGATTCATCGGCGAGCAGATCGTGCCCTTCAAGCAGGACCGCATCGGCCGGAACGCGGTCGCCTTCAGTCAGGATGATGACGTCGTCCGGAACGACCTCACGACCGGCTATACGCTGCCGCAGTCCGTCACGCATCACCAGCGCACGGGGACTTGCGAGATTTCTGAGGGATTGCAGGACGTGTTCGCTGCGCGCTTCTTGGACAATACCGATTGTCACAGACAATGTTGCGAACAGCGACAGCACAATGGCATCGACGAGCTCGCCCAAAATCAGATAGATAATGGTGCCTGCCAGCAATAACGCAAACATCGGCTGGCGGACAACGTCGAAGGCGATCTTCAGAAAATTCCTTCGTTCGGGATTGGGCAGTTCATTGACGCCATAAATCTGCCGACGCTCTGCGACTTCGGCTGCACTGAGACCATTTTTTATCGTGTTGATCTGGTTCATGGCTTCAAAACGGAAGGCGAACAAGTTCAAAGAGCGTCAAGAAAGTAATGGCCGTGAACGCGAATCCTATCAAAGCAGCGAACCCGTCATGTAGGAGCAAGGCGATTCCGAAAGCGGTGAACGCTAGTGCCGGTATCGTTGAGACCAGCGGGATGAGTTCCATGAGCGGCATTGTCATTGCGAGCATCGCGCAGCAAAGAGCAATCACTGTGAGGAAACCGCCTTGCGTGATCCCCCTAAGCCGAGGTCCGATTAGTCGGTCGCACCGCAACACATAAGGCTCAAGCCATGCGAGCGCACGATCGAGCCGATCCGCGCTTACGGCACGACGCGAAACAACCCGCGGCAGCCAAAGCGCAGGCCTGCCAATCAACATCTGGCCCATGGTGAGAAACACAATCACACCAAACGTCGTGGGCAAGGTCGGAATGCTGTCGATCGGCGTAACCGCAATCAGCCCGATTGCAAGCAGCAACGGGGCGAACGAACGCGGACCGAGAGACACCAAAATGTCGCTGATAGACACAGTCGCGTGCTGGCCTGTCTTGCATATTTGCCGTAGCAGCAAAAGCACATCATAGAGGCTGTGCGGCCCGGCGCTGTCGGTCATCAAACGCCTATCGTTGTATCCTTGGCTTTCTACCGCATTGTGCTTTGTCGCGTATTGCGCTGTATCAAGTAAAATGCGGTTTTGCTCTGCGCATTCGCCGAGTTGTGTAGGGTGTTGATCTCAATCAATTCTTGTCCTGCGCGCCGCTTGTACAGTGAAGCTCATGATTTTCTCGGAGGCGATAATTATGAAAACGATATTGGTGCCGCTTCTGGGCGACGTTTTGGACGACAGCGCGTTGAGCTTTGCTTATACAGCGGGGGCGAAGTCTTATGCACATATCCATGCTCTGCATGTGGGGCACAATCCTGTTGATGAGGTGTTGCTGCTTACGATCGGGGGTGGAAAGATCACCCGGGAATTGTGGAATAAAGTCGAACTGGAAATCCGGCGTAGGCACGACAATGCGCGGAACAGTTTTGAGCGGTTTTGCAAAACCCGGTCGATTCAAGTCTGCGATACTCCCGAAACGCTGGGCGCTCCAAGTGCAAGTTGGCAGCAGTTGGAAGGCGATCTCGTAGCCGAAGTCAGTAGGCAGGCGAGGTTTCATGATTTGGTCGTTGTCAGTCGCGGCGACGCCACGTCAGGCTTCACGTCGCGGGAATTGGGAGAAATCCTTATCCGTTGCGGCAGGCCGTTGCTGATTGCATCCGGTACAATCCCGGCACCGGAAGCGTTCGAGACGGTCGCGATCGCCTGGAAGGACACAGTGGAGGCGGCACATATGATGACTGCCGCCATGCCTATTCTGGAGGCCGCCAAAAGGGTGGTCGTTCTAATGGCTTCGGAATATCCCGATCAGTCAGCATATGACAAGTACGCTGAACACTTGACGACAGAATTGAAGTGGCACGGCCTGGAACCGGAAATTCGCCAGCTTGTCCCCGGCGAGATCTCAGTTGCAGAAGCGTTGGTCGATGCCGCAGCCAAAGCCGGAGCCGATTTACTGGTGCTCGGAGGATATGGTCACAGCCGAGCAAGAGAGCTCGTATTTGGAGGTGTTACGCGTCACATGCTCGACAAGACCCACTTTCCGGTATTTATCGTTCATTGATCGCCATGTGATCGACGTCGCTCAACAAGTACAGTCCAAAGTAAGATGCCGATCTGCATCGGGCGTAACCGCTTCCCCGAACCGGACGTGAAGTTTTTCGAGCTCAGCCGTTGTGGTTCCCGGCCTGCGCCAGACGCGGGTCAAATGAATTCTGTCCTTCGCATCGCTCGCCGGACGTTCTTCCTCATATTGCCACGTCTCGTAGCGATCGTCGGGAAACGGTTCGCTGTCCTTTCTCGACCAGCCTTTGCTAGTGAGATGATAAAACCCGAAATCGCCGTTGTCAGAATCAAACATCGAACCATTCCTCCTTTGCTCAGCCACTCTCTACCTAGTCCCTCCCTGCTGTCTTGACTTGCATCAACGTGGGATGGGCCCGAGCCTAAGCTCAAAGAGAGGTGACCTCTCGTGGAGTCCAGCGCCAGTTGCGAACTTCCGGCAAGTCTTCGCCGTACTCGCAGATGTGAAGCTTGTGCCGTTCCATCATTGTCCAATATCGCTGTGTCGCTTTTTTACTGTTCTGACCAAACCGTTCGCTCCGCCGGATGGCATCCAGCGCGAGAGAATAGCGGTCCAACCCGTTCAGAACGACCATGTCGAAGGGCGTAGTGGTTGTCCCTTCCTCCTTGAAACCATGGACATGAATATTGCGATGATTGTTTCGCTTATATGTCAATCTGTGGATGAGCGTTGGATAGCCGTGATAAGCGAAGATCGCGGGTTTGTCGGTGGTGAATAGCGCGTCGAAATCCCGGTCCTCCAACCCATGCGGATGGTCGGCGGCCGATTGCAAGGTCATCAGATCAACGACATTAACAACACGAACGCGCATATCCGGTTCATATTCCCGCAACAGCGTAACCGCTGCCAATGTTTCTAGAGTCGGTACGTCGCCCGCGCAGGCCATGATCACATCCGGATCGCCATCTTCGTTGCCGGCCCAGTCCCAAGTGCCGAGGCCAGCTGCGCAATGCGTGACGGCGGATTCCATGTCGAGCCACTGCCATGCAGGCTGCTTGCCGGCGACGATTACATTGACATAGTTGCGGCTGCGAAGGCAGTGATCTGCCACGGATAATAGGCAATTTGCGTCCGGCGGAAGATAGATACGAACGATGTCTGATTTCTTGTTGGCGACAAGATCGATGAAGCCGGGATCTTGATGGGAAAAGCCGTTGTGATCCTGCCGCCAGACATGGGAGGTAAGGAGATAGTTGAGAGACGCAATAGGCTTGCGCCAAACAATTGCCTTGCTTGTCTTCAACCATTTGGCGTGCTGGTTGAACATGGAATCGACGATGTGAATGAAAGCTTCGTAACAAGAGAAAAGCCCGTGCCGACCTGTTAAGAGATAGCCCTCCAGCCAACCTTGGCAGAGATGCTCGCTCAGAACTTCCATCACGCGGCCGTCTACGCTCAAATCGGTGTCGTTGGCCTCGTAATTCGCCATCCATTCCTTGCCCGAGACTTCGTAGACCGCCTGCAACCGGTTGGAAGCCGTCTCGTCAGGCCCAAAAAGGCGAAAGTTCTGTTTCGCAAGGTTGAGCTTCATCACGTCGCGAAGGAACTGCCCCAGCACGCGAGTCGACTCGGCTTCTTCCGCGCCCGGTGTGGCGACGATTACTGCGTAATCGCGGAAATGCGGCATTGAGAGTGGTTGGAGCAACTCGCCGCCATTCGCATGAGGGTTCATTCCAAGGCGCCTCTGGCCCGTTGGGATCACATTGACTTGACCCTCGCGAAACGCTCCATGCTCATCGAAGAGTTCTTGCGGCCGATAGCTCAGCATCCAGTCTTCGAGCAGCTTCAAATGCTCGGTGGTATCAATCCGTTCGATGGGAACTTGATGGGCGCGCCAAGTACCCTCGACGGGCTTTCCGTCTACGAATTTTGGACCGGTCCAGCCTTTTGGCGATCGCAGGACGATCATGGGCCATAATGGACGACGGAGACTGGTTTTTGTCTCTGATCGTGCGGCGCCCTGAATGTCATGGATTTCGGAAACCACACGATCCAGCGTCACAGAGAACAGCCGGTGCATTGCTGCCGGATCGTGACCCTCGACATAGTGTGGTTCGTAGCCATAGCCGCGAAGCAGTGCGTCCAATTCGGCGGCATCTATGCGCGCCAGTACCGTTGGATTGGCGATCTTGAAACCGTTGAGGTGCAAAATCGGGAGAACGGCACCGTCGCGTGCAGGATTGAGGAATTTGTTGGAATGCCAACTCGTGGCAAGCGCGCCGGTTTCGGCTTCGCCGTCGCCGATGACGCAGGTGGCAATGAGGTCGGGATTGTCAAACACGGCGCCATAAGCGTGGGCAAGCGAATATCCGAGTTCGCCCCCTTCGTGAATTGAGCCCGGTGTATCCGGCCCCGCATGGCTTGAAACGCCGTAGGGCCAGGAGAACTGACGGAAAAGTCGGCGCAAGCCGTTCCGATTGCGCTCTATGTTGGGAAATCGCTCAGTGTAGGAGCCTTCGAGATAGGTACTCGCCACCAAGCCGGGGCCGCCGTGCCCCGGCCCGGTGATAAGGATCATGTTCTGATCTTTTTCGCAGATGAGCCGGTTGAGGTGGGCGTAAACGAAGTTCAATCCAGGGGTCGTTCCCCAATGCCCCAGAAGGCGGGGTTTCACGTGATGCAGCTGAAGCGAGTCTTCGAGGAGCGGATTGTCCCGTAGATAGATTTGCCCCACCGACAGATAATTTGCCGCCCGCCAATAGCGATCAATTTCGTTCAACACGCTGGAATCTAGCATCGCTCGTTCCGTCTGATTGCAAGCCGCGCGCAAAATCGCTTGTCAGCACTATAAACTCTTTTCGCGAGACCAAGTTGCGCTTGATCAATTGAGAGCTCCGGGGAACGGAAACCGTGACAAAATCAAGACCTCCGGTCTTGAGCGGCGCTTTGCGGCCTGCCATTAAGTAGTCGATAGTGTTTTGTCGATATTCCCACGCAACCCTCGCTCTGCCGAAAGCGCAACCTATCGCATGCCCGCTCAGAGCCACATCAAACTCGAAATTCGCAATCTGCGAAAGTCTTTCGGCACCCATCTCGTCTTGGACGAACTCGACCTGTCCATCGAAGCGGGAAAAACGACGGTCATCGTTGGGCCGTCCGGTGGAGGCAAATCGGTGCTGGCCAAATGCATCCTCGGACTCTTGCCAATCGACAGCGGGGAAATCTTTCTTGACGGCATTGAAATAACGCGCCTTGCCGCGCGCAAACGCGAGGAAATTTTGCGCCAGTTTGGTGTGCTGTTTCAGCGAGGAGCGTTATTCGACAGTATGACTGTCTGGCGAAACGTCGCCTTCGGGTTGATCGAAGGGCGTGGAATCCCTCGCGCGAAGGCCCGGGCGACAGCTTTGGAAAAGCTCGCAAAAGTCGGATTGGGCTCAGATGTCGCCGATCTCATGCCGGCGGAACTTTCGGGCGGTATGCAAAAGCGGGTGGCCCTTGCCCGCGCCATTGCTGCAAGTCCAACATCGCTGTTGCTTGATGGACCGACCGACGGCCTTGATCCCATAATGGCTGCCGTGGTCGACGATTTTGTCGTAAAGACCTCGCGCGAACTTCAGGCCACGACGCTGGCAATCACAAACAATTTGGCGTGTGTCCGAAAAATCGCCTCGCGTGTGGCTGTTCTCCAGGGCGGAAAGATCGCTTGGCACGGCAAAATCGACGAACTCGATCAGAGCGGAAATGGCTATCTGGAGCGGCTCATCCAAAGCAGCGGCTCGCAGACATAAACACATCTCCGCTTGATCTCTGTCAAAACCTCTCCGTTGCCCGCGGGTCATACTGATTGAGCGTGCAAACCGGTTCCAAAATGACCTATCAGGATATCCTGCTCCCGTTCCTGACATACCCGGACCCACCCTCACCGAGCCCCATGCAGGCGGCCTTTGATTTCGCGACACAATTTAACGCGAGTCTGACCGCAGTGCTGCTCGATCTGGATGCTCATCGTTCAGCTTGGCCGTCTTCATTGGGCACGAGTCTTGCCGGCATTTCGGACCTTGTTGGCGAGGCCTTGGCCCAAAGCCATGGGAATTCGCGCAGGGTCGTCGAGCAACTGGAGGCAGAGGCGTCACGGTCTCTTGCACGCCTGAACATTGTCCATGAGCCGACCAAGATTTTTCCTTCCGCTTTACCCGTAGTCGAGCGCGCCCGGCTGCATGATCTCACGATCATGGCAGCTACATGGGGATTTGAGCGTTGGTTTAACGAAGCTGTTATTTTCGAGTCAGGGTCTCCGATCTTGTTTTTGCCGGACGAACGTCCCTCCGTAAGTCTGGATACGATTGCATTGGCTTGGGATTTCAGCCTGCCCGCTACGCGCGCACTTCGAGCTTCGCTTCCGCTACTTTCCAAGGCCAAGAACGTTCGCGTTTTCACAGTCAGCAATGAGAAGAGCAGTACGGCAGGGCGGACGATAGAGGACTTGCAAAGGCACCTCTTGGAACACGAAATCCCATTTGTCTTCGACGAGGTCGATATCGCGGGCCGCAATATCGGGGACGCTTTTCGCGACTATACGCAAAGCGTTCGCGCCGATGTGCTCGTGATGGGTGCGTTTGGACATTCAAGAGTTCGCGAATTTGTCCTGGGAGGCGCGACACAGAGTATGCTTACCGACGCCCAGCTTCCTGTTTTGTTTGCACATTGAGCGACTTCAGGTTGGTCGATACTAGGGTCGCATGAACTCAAAGTCCTGATCCGGATCGCAATTGTCAGCGAGAAATCGCAATTCGGATTGAACATCGCGGAATGTGCGGGATTCCAGGTATTTCGATACAATGAGCGCAAGCATCGCCCGGCACGTCACGTCCGTATCGAAACCGTGCAATTTTGCCTCGGCCAGCGCGTGCTCCAGATGACTGCGCACAATCGCGGTTACGTTCGTGGACATCTGGATTTCCCTTCTTGTAAGCAGCAAACGCGGTGTCTCAAGTCTCTGCTTCCCTTGCGAGGATCAGCACTTTCGCATTGGAAAGACGTCGGTAAAGATCGCGACGGCGTGTCAACGGCCACCAATCGTAGAGAAATATTTCGAGCGGCCGCCAATTGGCGACCCAACCCAAGATCAAAAATCCCTCGTTCAGAGCGCGGCCGAAACCTTTCGCACCGAACCAAGCCAATGAGAATTCTCGCAGAGCGATGCAAGTCCCGAGCACCGCGATCCCCACAAGAAGTGATTGCCTGCCAATGCGAAACAGTTCGCTCAGGTCACGATTGATGAGCTCTGACTTGTAGGCAAAGTATTTTTGTATAGCGCTTTGGACATCATTTGTGTTGGCCACGTTTTTTGTTCGCGGAGGAACGTGAATGATGATCTCGATGGCCTGGCTTTTGCTAATCTCACGGGCCCATCCGACAATGTATTCTTCTGCGGACTTGTCGAGATCGCGTTCGCGAAACGGGAAGGGGTCGAGGCTGTCGAAGAGCTGCGACAGATCTTCGACTTGAATCTCGATTGTTGCTGCGGTGGCTTCCATAACGAAACGCGAAACAAACTCCCCGCACCATAGCGCGCCCGGTCTTGGAACCTTTGATCTGAGTCAACGCGACGTCAGCTAGGCCCTTGACACAAATCAATTTCTTGCCGGAGAGGTCCTGTAAGCTTTTCTGCGTTGTATGAAACGGGAGGTCGTAGTGGCATTCAATCAGATTTTGGTCCCGCTTAACGGAAGCAATCGTGACGAGATCGCTTTGGGTTCGGCCTTTGCGATTGCCAAATACTCGAATTCGCATGTGATGGCGCAGTATGTGAGACCCGATATGCGGTACGTTACGCCGGTCGTGGGCTTCTCGATGTTGCCGGATCTGATTGCGGACATTTCGAGGTCGACCAAGCAAATTGCCGATGAAACGTCACGCACAGCCCATCGTAACTTTACGACCGCCGCGATCGAAGCGGGCGTGTCTATCGTCGATCGACCGAAAGATCGCCGAGAAGTCACAGCCTCCTTTCACGAAGCGGAGGGCTACGTATTCGAATGCGTCGCTCGGGCCGCAAAGTTCGCCGACCTTTTGGTGTATGGTCCGTTGGGCGAGCCCGAGGACTTCCAGACGTCAGCGGGGTTTACCGAAGCCCTGATGAACGCAAGGCGCCCCGTCCTTATAACCCCCAGAAAGGTCAAGGCCGCGTTTCGCAAAGTGGTTATCGGCTGGGACAGTGGGCATGCCACAGCGCGGGCTGTTTGTGCCGCGGCCCCTCTGCTGGCCGCCGCCGATAGCGTCGAAATCGTTGCCGTAAGACGCTCCCCCTTTTCTCAACTGGAAGAGTTCAACGATCTTCGCGATTACTTGGCCGTTTCCGGAATCCATGCCGCCAAGCGCATCATCGAAAAAGGCGGGCAGTCCGTTGGCGAGGAACTGATAGACGCCGCGACGAGCAGTGGAGCAGACTTGCTCGTAATGGGTGGATATGGGCACAGCCCCCTGCGAGAGTCTCTTTTCGGTGGGACAACAGCCTATGCCATAGACGAGCCTTTGCTACCGATCTTTCTTTCCCATTGATCCTTTATGGGCGTCGAAGAGGTTTTCGAGCGTCTGGGAGTTGCTCTGACCATCGGCCTTCTGATCGGTGCGGAGCGAGGCTGGCGTGAACGTGAGGCCCGCGACGGCGCGCGTGCGGCTGGGATCCGTACGTACACGCTGATTGCTCTTCTTGGCGCGGTGTGGAGTCTCATGGCCCCTGGCGAATTCGCCTTGGGCTTAGGGTTCCTCGCATTGGCACTCACATTTGGGTTCTTCGAATGGCAAGAGACCAAGGCCGCGGGAAGTTTCTCTGCGACGGGGCTCGTTGCCGGGCTTCTTGCCTTCGCGCTGGGTGCCTATGCCGCGCGCGGAAGCATCGCTGCTGCTGCCTCGGCGGGCGTTGTCGCGACGGTAATTCTGGCAGAACGCCGCAATTTGCATTTGTTTTTGCAGCGGCTCACCTGGTCAGAACTGCGGGCCGCTTTGATCCTGCTCGTGATGACATTTGTTTTTCTGCCCCTTTTGCCGGACCGTCCGGTCGACCCATGGGGAGCGCTCAATCCGCATCGAATATGGTTGATGACCATACTCATCGCCGCAGTTTCCTACGCCGGATATATCGCCGTTCGATTGGCGGGCGGGCGCAACGGCCTTTTGTTTGCCGGTCTGGCCGGCGGTCTGGTCAGTTCCACCACAGTCACATGGACATTTGCGAGACTCGCCCAGCAACATCCTGCCGCGAGACTTGAGGTGGCAGCGGGCATCCTAGGGTCTTGGGTCGTATCCTTGGTGCGAATGACAACGATCGCGCTGATTATCTCGTGGCCGCTTTCGCCCGTTTTGATACCCCCTATTGTCGGAGCGGTGGCTATCCTTTTGGCAGCAGGGGCCTTGGCGTATTTTCGCGCTGCCGGCGATGGCCTGCAGGCAGAGTTGAAGCTCGAAGATCCCTTCGATTTGTTTGCGGTCCTGCGCTTTGGCGCTTTGATCGCGCTGATCATGCTGGTTACTGCTTGGTTACAGCAAACCACTGGCGAAACGGGTTTGCTTTCGTTGGGTGCGATATCGGGTTTGGCCGATGTGGATCCCATAACGCTCTCGATGGCCGAGCAATCGGGGCATACGGTCGCTTATGTCGAAGCAGCTACGGTTATTCTGATCGCCGCAGCAGCCAACGGCGCGGCGAAATGCGCTCTCGCCTGCGTGTTCGGTCCAAAAGGGCTTGCAACTCTTTTGACCGGGGCTGCAGTGATCGCAGCTGCAACGGCGGCTCTGACGCTTTCAGTTCTGCGCTGATCTTTGCAATTGTTCCGCGACTGCTGGAGCGATGAGCGGTAGCAAATCTATCCGATTGCTGGGGTGCTTGATCGTGTTGGTTGTAACGATTTGGGCACCCGTCGAAGCCAAATCGGCATATGCATTGCCCGCGAACACAGCGTGCACGCCAAGGCAAACCGGCAGAGGTGCGCCGAGCTGCTTGATCTTGAGAACCGTTTCTTTCATCGTCTGGCCCGTTGATATGATGTCGTCCAGAACGACCGGCGTATGAGAAGCCAAGAGGTGCAAATCAATATCTGAGACCCGCACCTCGCTGTCGCCAAGTCGTTGTTTTGTCAGCACGGTGGCGGGACATTTGATCAGGTTCGCCACCCGATTGACCCATTGTGTGCTTTCGGTATCGGGCCCGATCAAGAGCGGATGGGACACGCCCCGCGCAATCCATGCCGCAATCTCCACGTCGGCATGAAGTGCGCGGACCGGGACAGAAAATATTTCGGAGAGAGAGGCTAGCCGATGCAGATGCGGATCGACCGTTACAAGCCAGTCGATCACGTTGGACAGCGTCGCACCGAAGATCCTTGCGCTGACTGCTTCGCCGCGATGAAAACGAGTGTCCTGTCGCATAAAGCAAAGGTAAGGGGCCACAAGGCCGACGCTGGACGCACCAAGTTCTCTGGCTGTTTCCGCCGCGAAGAGCAGAGACAGAAATTTTTCATCCGGCCGGTCCAGCGCGCACAAAAGGACGACATCGCGACCCGCCACAGGAACCGGATATTGAACGAGGGATTCGCCATCGGGAAAGCGGTGAACACCGAGCTCGATAGCGGGGATGGAGAGCAATTGGCCAAGCGATGCGCCGAAAGATTCATTGCCGGGCAGGCTGACGATCAGGGATGTGCTCATGCGCGCTCGATGCCAATGATATCTTCGCCGCATTTGGCAAATTCCAGTGCATATTCGAGCTCGCCGGCCGATTGCGCATGAATTGTGTAAAGCGGCTGGTCTTCTATAACCCGCTCGCCGATGCGAACATGAAAGTCTAGGCCGGCCGCCTTGTCTTCCGGTGCACCAGCCAGCTTCGCGATTTGGGCCAGTCTGCGGTTGTCGATCCGTTCGACGATACCCGCATTGCAGGCCAGAACGGGTTCACGATACGAAGCGACCGGCGGTTCGTGCATTCCACCTTGCGCCTCACAAATCCGTTGGAACTTGCTCCAGGCCTTTCCGCTTTCCAGCACGCTCGTACCCAAAGCAAGGCCTTCGCCCTCTGGCGCCGCGCCCGCAAGCTCAAGCAGATTGCCCGCCAACAGCAGTGCGTGCTCTTTAAGATCGGCGGGCGCTGTTGGATTGCCTTGCAAAACGGCAAGAACGTCGCGAGCCTCCAAAGAAGGGCCGATACCACGCCCCACCGGTTGCAGCCCTTCTGTGAGGACGACGCGCGTCTTCAGACCGAAGGAATTCGCGACACTCAGCAGCGTACGCGTCAGGCCGGTGGCCGCTTCACGGCTGCGGACCTTTGCCGTCGGCCCGACCGGAATATCGAGTACCAGATGCGTTGCGCCTGCCGCGATCTTCTTCGATAGAATGGAAGCCACCAATTGGCCCTCGGCATCCAGGTCGAGAACACGTTCGATTCGAATCAAGATATCGTCGGTCGGACTGAGCCGCACAGCTCCACCCCAAACGATGCAACCGCCTTCGCGCTCGACGATGCGACGCATGGCGTTGACATCCAAAGTGACATTCGTCAGCGTTTCCATCATGTCCGCCGTTCCGGCAGGCGAAGTGATCGCCCGAGACGAAGTTTTGGGAATCGTGATCCCACACGCGGCCAATATGGAAACGACGATCGGCGTCGTGCGGTTTCCGGGCAAGCCACCGATAGAATGCTTGTCGGCAATCGGCGTCGTGGGCCATTGCAACCGATCGCCGACTTTGATCATGGCCTCTGTGAGGCTGTGGATTTCCTCAAGCTTTAGCGGCCGGGCCGCACACGCCGTAATGAAGGCGGCAAGGTGAATGTTCGAATATTCGCCGCGGGAAATATCTCCCAAGATCGCATCGAAGGCGTGCGGCATAAGCTCGTGGCCATAGACCTTGCTGCGAAGGTAGCGAAGGGAATCGACGGGGCGCGCGTGTTCGATCTGCACAGTATCATCGTCGCCGAGCTTGAGCTGCCGCCATGCTTGCTCGGATAGGCCGATTTCGTCGATGCTCAGCAAGTTTCCGGTGAGATGATAAAGCGTGGCGACCATTCCGTGATCTTTTGTGGAGACGAGGACGCGCGCATGCGCTGAAAAGCCTTCGGCGCGACTGATGGGACTGTCTCGATGTAAGAATACGTGCGCCTCGCTGAGCGTTTCTATGCCCAGACGTTTCGGCCGCAAACGGCGCGTGCTTACTGAGCCGGTTTGCCGTGTCACTGCAGTGCAACCGTGTCGCGATAGTCCGGAACGACACACGACCAGCCGAGTTCTTCTGAAATGCGCCGCCGCATCGTATCCGCTGCATCTGGCTCGCCATGCGTAACGAAGGTTGTGCGCGGCTGTTTGGGTGTGGGCTTCAGCCACGCGATGATTTCGTTTGCATCCGCATGGGCGGACAACATGTCGAGATTGCGAACCTCTGCCTGGACGGGGATATACTCGCCGTGGATCTTCACGGTTTTGCCGCCCGCAACCATGGTTGCTCCCCTTGTGCCGCCAGATTGAAAGCCCGTGAACAAAATGAGGTTGCGATGATTCGGCGCGTAGGATTTCAAATGATGCAGCACGCGGCCGCCCGTGGCCATGCCGCTCGCTGAAACAATCACCTTTGGCATGACCATGCTATCCAGCGATTTCGACTCTTCGGCCGTCCGCACATAGTGCGCCACAGCGAAGGCTTTGCGGGTTTCCGCGGCGCTCAATTTGTGGTCATCGGGATGGCGGCAGAAAATATCGCTTGCGTCGATGGCCATGGGGCTGTCGAGAAAAATGGGGAGGGCTGGGATACGCTTGTCTCTGAGCAAATGCGAAATATGGAGAAGCAACGTCTGTGTTCGGCCTACGGCAAAGGCAGGAATTACAACCGTGCCGCCACGCCTGGCGGTCTCGCTGATGGCCTTGGCCAGCGCGTTTTCCGCGTCCAGGCCATTGTGCGTGCGATTGCCATAGGTCGACTCGACCACCAGGAAATCGGTCTCCGGCAACGGCTCCGGTGGGAACATCGCAACATCGTTCGGCCGTCCCACATCTCCCGAAAATATGATTTTGCTGTCGGCAGTCAGTTCGATCATCGCCGCTCCAAGGATATGACCGGCGCGGCGATAGCAAACCTTTGCTCCAAGAATATCGAGTGTTTTGTGAAGCGGGACTGTGCGGAATTGCGTCAGGCAATCGATGGCATCTTTCTCGGTGTAGAGAGGAAGAGCCGGTTTGTGTTTCGAAAAGTGATGGCGGTTGGCAAAGAAGGCGTCCTGCTCCTGGAGATGACCGCTGTCGGGAAGCAAGATCGTAGACAAATCTTTGGTGGCATCGGTCGCATAGATCGGCCCCTTGAACCCCTGCTTCACCAAAAGGGGCAAGTAGCCCGTATGATCGAGATGCGCATGAGTGAGGAGCACCGCATCGATGGAGGCTGGCGGCACGGGAAACGGCGCCCAATTCCGCAAGCGAAGCTGCTTATATCCCTGAAACAACCCGCAATCGATGAGCACGCGGCGTCCGCCATATTCCAGGAGGTATTTCGAGCCAGTGACCGTTCCCACCCCGCCCAGGAATGTCAGGTTCATTGGATTGTTTCCTGTTGGAGACGGCGAAGCGCCTGCAGGAGCACGTCATTGGGTCGGGCTTCTGCTTCGATAATAGCCCAATCACGCGGGGCTACGACATGCTCCAATTGCTTGCGCAACACATCCACCGTCGCATCGGACGCATCGTTCGTTCGAGAGGAAATGCGGTTTTCGAGTGTCTCTTTCGGAGCATCTAACCAGAGGCCCACGAATTTCGCATGTGCGTGTTCTGCGATTTTTGCCAACGCGGCCCGCTCGTCAGAGCGGCCATACACCGCGTCAGCGATCACACTGTGTCCCGCCCGGAGGATGATTTCCGCCTGTTCGGCGATGGTATGGAATACACGAGCGGACATCTCAGCGCTATACGCCGCTTCCGGCAGACGTTGTGCAGGCGTTATACCCCACAGTTGCTTGCGGATAACGTCACTGCGCAGCACGACAGCACCTGGTACGGCCCCGATTATAGGAGCTAGCCCGCGGGCGAGAGTCGATTTCCCCGTGCCTGAAACTCCGCCCACCGCCAGGAGACTCGGAGAAGCCGGCTGCAAATATCCTATGGCCCGGTCGAGAAAGGTGGCTGCATGCTGCCGCGCCGTTGCTATTTGCTGCACACTCTGCCGTGCCATGGCCATGGTTACATGGGCTCGTATGGCGGCCCTACAAGCAAGAAAGAGGGGAAGGGGGGCAAGGCCCGTATAGTCCCGCGAATCCTCCAGATACGCATTCAGAACGACATTTGCGCCCTGGCAAAGTCCGTGGCGATCCAAATCCATCAAGAGAAATGCCAGATCGTAAAATGTATCGATTTGGGCGAAATCATCACGAAACTCGATGGCGTCGAACGGAACCGGCTCCCCGTGGATCATGCAAATATTGTTCAGGTGCAAATCCCCATGTACCCGCCGAACAAATCCGGACTGGCGACGGGCCTCCAACACTTCGCGTATTCGCTCCAAGCTCGCCCGCGAAAGATTACCAAGCAACGCGACTTTTTTCTGCGAAAACGGCTGCCCAAGCATTTGACCTAGGATGGCTTGGTTTCCTTCTATGACCGACGAAAAGCTCTGATAGCCGCCCGCTTCGCGGTGAATTTCGCTAGCAGCGTGAAACCGCGCTATGCGGTGTGTCGCACGCAGCAAGACTTCGTGAGACAAGGTTCCCTCGTTGCGCATATTTTCGAGCACTGCATTCTGTGGAAATCGCCGCATCACGACGAGCCAGTCGACGGCGTCTCCTTCCGCCACTTCGTCGGTGATTTGAAAGGAGCCCTCGGTGTTTCTCATGATCTTGGCCACCCCAAGATAGATCTCGGGTGCCATGCGCCGATTGACCTCCAACTCTCGCAGACACATGCGGTGGCGTGCCTCGACGGTTGAATAGTCCATATAGGAGAAGTGGACCGCCCGCTTTAGCTTGTAGGCCCGGTCGCCCGCAAGAAATACAATTGCGCCATGCGTTTCGTGTCGTTCAATAACGGCAGGAGAACCCGCATAAGTTGACGGCTTTGAAAGAAACGAAATGACGGCAGCCTGCTGAGATTGGCTCATGAGCTTTTGGCGTTCCAATAGGACATCATGTTCATAAAGATATCTCGCAGATGCAAGCTGTGTCCTCGCTGCGTGCATGGCTCGCCGTTCTTAACTTCGAAGGTAACTTCCTCGATGGAGCGGGGTCTGTAATAGCTGCTGAAGCGTACCCATCGCGGCTTTATGCGGAAATAGGTCAGCCCCGGCCATTCTTCGTGGCTGCGCAGTTGCGGCCAAGTTGAAAAGAATGCCGTCTTCAGAGTCTCAAGCTCGGAACCGAGAGGTTCGTCGGCAATGCCTTCGTATTGCAGCGTTCGTTGGTCGTTGCCGACCACAAGGGAAATGCGCGGATCGTGCCGAAGATTGAGGCATTTTCGCGTGGCGTCTGTGGTTTCAAATATGACTTCCAGCGCCGGCGTGACGGCGAAGCCTACAAAAGCGGCCTCCGGCGCGCCATCCGGCGACGTCGTCGCGACCACGCAATACCGCTCGGCCGACATGAAATCGTACAACTTCTTCTTCCTTGCGTCGTCTTGTTCCCGCATGAAGATGTTGCTCCGATAAAATTCCGTAACGCTTAGGGAAGCCTCTGAATAAGCCGCCAGTGCGTTTCGGCGCCTGGAGAGAAAAAGAGTTCGTAAAACAGAAGCAGCCCGAGGATCGCGCCGCAAATCAAGACAATGGTCTCAAATCGCAATCTGCGAGGGAAATGGAGTGCGCTCATTGTGGCTGCACCAACTTCTGCGGTGTCATTCGATCGATGCGGGAGAAGTATCTGCGCGCATGGTCAACGATCTGACGGTCGGATGGATGGTCTTCATCCACGACGGCCATGATCCGTTCGGATATGCGCGGTTCGTGCAGGTTCAAATAGGAACGCAGCTGCCATTTCACATGGCTGGGTCCGAGGATCAGGATTTCTGCGGCCGTTGAAAGTGCCTTGGCCACGGCGCGCAGGTACGTTTCATCCTCGGAAACATGTCCCGATCCGACGGAACCTGCCTTGTGATGAATTTGATGCGCCGCGTCCCAATGGGACACAGCCTTTCGCTCGACATCTTTCTTGTCGAACTCGAATATCTTCGCCACCCGATGATCTATCCAGACCGCGGCATGAGCATGATGGCTCACGACACCTGCTCCATGTCGCGTACCCGTTCGACGCTCATGATGCGGAACGGCCGTTGTAGGCCGTCGTGCTCCGTGACGGAGACGTAATTTCCGACCTTTAACTCATGCTGGTCGAGTTTGAAGAAAGGCTCATCGTCTTTCGAAGATTTCTCATAGTCGAAACGCCAGCCATGGCCGACATGACGCAGCGCGCCGTGCTGAACCGGCTCGTCGCCCCAAAAGCGGGTGACCCGGCATTTGTCTTTTAACTGCCGCCACGCTTCGGCATCGATATGGGCCGATTCGTCGAGCGGTGCGGCGAACACATAGCCATGTTTGTCGCTTCCCTCCGGGAAGCCGGTGGTGCGTGCAAGCTGCAGCCAGATTCTGAAAAGATGTGTCATGTCCAACTCCTCTCAGTGCATCATCACGACGGGCACCGCCGCATTCCAACGAACGTCCTCGGTCACACCGCCGAACAGGAATTCGCGGAAATGGTCGTGCCCATAACCGCCCATCACCAGCAGATCAGTGTTTCGCTGAAGGGCGTGTTCGATCAATTCGCGGGCGACAAGACCCTTGTCGGAGCGAATGATGTGTTCGGTGCAGGACAGTCCATGCAAAGCCAAATACTCCGTCAATTCTTCTATAGAATGTCGCGGCTCACCAGTTTTGTAGACGGAGAGGATATCAATGACCTCGGCATGCTTGAGATAGGGCAGGGCCGCGGTCACAGCGTGACACGCTGGGATGCTTCCATCCCAGGCAATGGCCATGTTGCAGACCATGCGAGACGGTACTTGCTCTGCGATCAGTACGGGACGGTCTGTTTTTGTCAGCGTTTCAAGGAACGCATCGTTGATACCATCGCCATTGGTCTTCGATTGGGGTCCGAAAACCACCAGATCCGCCAGCCTGGCGGCCTCCGCCACCAGATGCGGCAGCGAGCCGTGGGCCTCACGATATGAGCAGGATAGCTCGGCCAGCCGTTCCGGCATCGCGAGCACTCTCGCCCCCGCGTTTTCGGCCTCGCGATGAAGAGTCAGACGGGCGCGCTTGCTTGCTTGGTCCGCGATCGCGGCCGCTTCGTCGATCAGGTTTTGCGTCAACGAGGCAGAAAGTGGAACGCCCGAATAAGGCACCACCATCCATGGATCGGGACGCACGAACAACGCAATGACGTGCGCGTTGAACGGTTTGGCCGCCGCCAACGCCGTGGCAAGAACGATCGAGTCGCGCTTGCTTCCGGTAATGGGTGCGATGATTTTTGCAATACTCATCTTTCACTCCTCGCCCAACGCCATCGATTCAAGAATCGCGGAATTTCGAATGACGATTTGATGCCTGCTGGGGATTGATATGATCCGCTCACGCTTCAAATCGCTGAGCGCGCGGCAGACTGTTTCAATGGTAAGACCGAGATAGTCGGCGATGTCCTGGCGACTCATGGGAATAGCGATTGCCAGGCCGGTGTCGGCGCCGCATCGTTCGGACATGAGCAGCAGAAACGATGCCACGCGTTCCTTTGCGGTCTGCCGGCCCAGCATCAGAAGATGGTTTTGAGCGGCCCATAGATCGCGGCGCAGCATATGCATGAGGGACTGACCGACGTCTTGGCGCTCGCGTTCAAGGCGCGCCAGCCGTGTTCTGGCGCATTTCAGCAAGACCACCGGCTCCAGTGCTTCTGCGGTGATCGTATGTTCGTCTCCAAGCTCGAACCCGAAATGATCGCCGGGAAGCGAGAAATCGATGATTTGTCGGCGTCCGTCGGCCAGCAATTTGCAGAGGCGGACCGCACCGCTTCTGATTTTGTAAACGTAGTCCGCACCGTCACCTTCGGCGAAAATCGTCTCATTGGCACCGAAGTGGGCCACGCTGCCGATGGCGTTCAGCGGCGGGATATCGATCTTCGAAGCCGTGGACTCATACTCAAATTCGTGATTGCGAGGCGGTTGGACCGTTGCCTGTAGTGCCAGCGACATTTGAAGCCCCATCGAATTCAGCGACGATGGGAGTGTGCCCAAAGGATTTTGCTTACGAAATTCGTGCGATTGCCTAGGCAAAAGCGCATAGGTGATATTACCTACGCTCTATCAAGCGCCGGAAGAATGCTGGATCCACGCCAAGAGTTCATTTTGCGGCACGGGTTTAACGAGAAGCGCCAATATGTTGCTTTTCCGAATGCGGTCCGGCTCTGGAAGATGGGGGTTGGCTGCCAGAAGGATCACAGGTGTTTGGTCGGCGCCTTTGCGCATCGTCTCCACGAGTTGCAGGCCGCTCATTCCCGGCATGTCCATGTCCACGATCAGACAACGACAATGGCCGAGTAGGGGGGATTTGAGGGCCGCTTCGGCGGACCTGAATTCCGCCACCTTCAGGCTATGGGATTCCAAGAGGATGCGAATGGAATGGCGAACGGCTTCGTCAGCATCTACCACACCGACATAAAGTCGCTCCCGGGACGTCTCGTTGGGGTTCGTCAATTTCGCTCTTTGCGCGGCGCTGCATAGTGAGTCTATTTTCCGTTGTCGGAAAGATCATTGATCTTCCTCAACGCATGGGAGCGCGGGAACCCCCAAACAGCATTTTTCGTGGAGACGCCGATGTCGGTTCGAAACCTTGGGTCTGTTTTTCATCCGCAATCGGTGGCCTTGATTGGCGCCAGCACGCGCGAGCATTCCATCGGCAATGTCGTCGCGCAGAATCTTCTTCGCGGTGGCTTTTCGGGTGCAGTCAGGCTGGTCAATCCTGTCCACTCGCAGGTTACCGGCATGCAGACCTACCCGGATGTGGCGTCGCTGCCGGAATGTCCCGAACTTGCGGTGATCTGCACGCCTCCTGAAGTCGTTCCATCTTTGATTGCCGAACTTGGCGCTCGTGGCACGAAGGGCGTTATCGTCGTTACGGCCGGCTTTGGCGACACCCCGGACGGTAAGCGTCTGCACCAGGCGATGCTCGATGCAGCAAGGCCGCACTTGTTGCGTATCATCGGTCCCAATTGTCTCGGTGTCCTGTCGACGGAGACAGGCCTCAATGCGTCCTTCGCACAGATGAATGCCGTATCCGGCGGAATTGCTCTGGTGGCACAATCGGGCGCCATCCTGACCACGGTTCTCGATTGGGCTTCCGCTCGGGGCGTTGGCTTCTCCCATCTTGTGTCCTTGGGCGACATGGCAGATGTCGATTTCGGGGATATGTTGGATTACTTGGCGAGCGATCCGAACACGCATTCGATCGTTCTCTACATCGAGGCAATCACACACGCCCGCAAGTTCATGAGCGCGGCTCGGGCGGCTGCGCGCATCAAACCCGTCATCGCCATCAAAGCCGGCAGGCACACCGAGGCTGCCAAGGCAGCTCTTTCGCACACAGGCGCGCTCGCCGGCGCGGACGCTGTATATGACGCTGCACTTCGCCGCGCCGGTATTTTGCGCGTCATGACGCTTGAGGAAGTGTTCGATGCACTGGAGACCCTCGCCACGCTCCAGGGCGACATGGGCGATCGGCTCGCCATTCTGACCAACGGCGGCGGCATCGGCGTGCTGGCCACCGACGCGCTTCTCGATGGGGAAGGCAAGCTCGCCGAACTTTCTCCGGCCACGGTTGCGTCATTGGATGACGTACTGCCGAAGACCTGGTCCCGTGGCAATCCCGTTGACATCATCGGCGACGCGCCGCCGCAGAGATACGCAGATTCGCTGCGCATTCTTCTGGAAGCCCCGGAAATCGACTGCATATTGGCCCTGAATTGCCCCACCGCTGTGACGTCGAGCCCAGATGCGGCGCAGGCGGTCGTTTCCGCCGTGAAAAATGCGAAGCGGCCGGTGCTGACGGCCTGGCTCGGAACGAAGACCGCGCAAGACGCGCGCGCACTTTTCAACGCAGCCCGCCTGCCGGCCTATGATACGCCGGATCAAGCTGTTCGCGGCTATATGCACTTGATCCGCTATCAACGCGCGCAAGAAGCGTTGCGGGAAGTGCCACCGTCCCTGCCTGCGGATTTCGCGCCGGATACGGCGCGCGCAGAAGCAGTCATCGCGGAAGCCCGGCAGGCGGGAGAAACCTGGCTCAGTCCCATGCGCCTCCATGCGCTGTTGGAGTGTTATATGATCCCTACGCCGCGCACGGCCGCCGCGCCGGACGCGGAAGAGGCCGCGAACATTGCCGCGGAATTCGGTGTACCCGTCGCGCTGAAAATTCAGTCCCAAAGCATCGTGCACAAGTCCGATGTTGGAGGAGTCGTCCTCGATCTGGAAAAGCCGGAAGACGTGCGCGAGGCGGCCGCGTCGATGTGGTCGCGTCTGCGAACCTCGCATCCATCCGCGAAACTGGATGGCTTTCTCGTTCAGGAGATGATTGTGCCGCCTCGGGCTCATGAATTGATCCTCGGCATGAGTGTCGATCCCACGTTCGGTCCTGTACTCCTGTTCGGTCAGGGAGGCACCGCGGTCGAAGTCATCGACGACAAGTCTTTGGCCTTGCCACCGCTCAATCTGCCTCTCGCGCGCGCCGCGATGGCGCGGACCAGAGTATTTCGCCAGTTAGAGTGCTATCGCGACCGTCCCGCTGCAAACCTCGATGCCATTGCGTTGACGCTCGTCAAACTTTCACAGCTCATCGCCGACCACGATGAGATTGCGGAACTCGACATAAATCCTCTTCTTGCTGATGAAGATGGCGTAATCGCACTCGATGCGCGCGTAAAACTCGGAACCGCACATGCCGAGCATGGCAAGCGTTTTGCCATCAGCCCCTATCCGAAAGAGCTCGAACAAATCGTAGACATGCCGGATTTCGGTGCTTGCCTGCTTCGCCCGGTTCGGCCGGAAGATGCGGGCGCAATAGTCCGTCTGTTCGAAAGGCTTTCGCCAGACGACATTCGTTTGCGTTTCTTTACGCCCTGGCGCGAGCTCCCGCCAAAGCAATTGGCCCGCTTCACCCAGATCGACTACGACCGCGAAATGGCGTTCGCGCTCATTTCCGCCGATCGGCAGGATTTCCTGGGCGTCGTCCGGTTGGCGGCCGACCCGGATAACATCCGAGCCGAGTTCGCTGTGTTGGTGCGAAGCGATTTGAAGGGGCATGGTTTGGGCCGCATTCTCATGGACCGTCTTATAGCGTTTGCGCGGGAGCGGGGAATTCAGACATTGTTCGGCGAAGTTCTGCAGGAGAACACGATCATGCTCTCGCTCTGTCGCGATCTCGGATTTTCGACGGAGCTAGAGCAGTGCGCGCCCAGCACCGTGCGGGCCACACTAGCGCTCTGAATCGGGACCGCTACGCCGACAACGCCATCCGGACAAGGTCAGCCAATGTCTTGGCGTGCATCTTTTCCATGACATGGGCACGATGAATGTCTACCGTACGGGGAGATATGTCGAGGAGGCGAGCGACTTCCTTGTTGGTATGCCCTTCCACCACGAGAGTGAGAACTTCCTTTTCGCGCTCTGTCAGCCCTTCAAGCCGTGCACTGATTTCGGTATCTTTTGCATCGCTTTTCTTCGGCTTGTGTTGAAACGCGCGTTGTATGCTCTCCAGCAGCGCTTCCTCGCGGAATGGCTTCTCCAGAAAATCCACTGCGCCGGCGCGCATGGCGCGGACCGCCAGCGGAACATCCCCGTGGCCTGTGATGACAATCACCGGAAGATCGATTTTGCGCTTTAGAAGCTCCTCCTGCAGTTCGAGACCGTCCATGTCCGGCATGCGGATATCGACGATCAGACATCCGGTTACATTTTGCAGGTCAATCGCGAGAAATTTAACGGCGGACTCGAATACTCGGACGTTGTAGTCGGCGAACTCAAGAAGGACCTTGAGGGAATCACGCACGTCTTGATCGTCGTCAACGACGTAGATGGTTCGATCTTGTATCACTGTGCCGGCTCTCCGATGTTGCCTATCGGAAGGCTCAACTTGAACGTGGCTCCTTCAGGCGTATTGGAAGCAAGCCACAACCGGCCGGCGTGCGCCTCGGCTATCGTGCGGCAGATGCTCAATCCCATTCCCATGCCGCGTGCCTTGGTGGTCACAAACGGATGAAACAGCCTGCTGACGACATCCTCGGGTAAGCCGGCGCCGGTATCCGAAACGGCAATTTGGACATCGCTGCCGTCGAGGCTGGTCGAGATCGTAAGTTGTCGCTTGTTGCGCCCGCTCATGGCTTCTGTGGCGTTGCGAATAAGATTGACGAGAATTTGTTGGATCTGAACCTTATCGATGAAAACCTGCGGTAAGCCGGGCTCCGTTTTAAGTATCCACTTCGTTCCTGTGTCGCGAAATCCGGCCAGACCAAGTGCGATGGCGTCCTCAACGACCTTCTTGATGTCCTCTGGAGACCGATCCGGTTCCCGCTTTTCGATGAAATTTCTCAGGCGACGAATGATCAATCCGGCGCGCTCGGTTTGATCGACCGCGCGTTCCAGTATATCGACGAGTTTCGAACCCTCTTCGCCAAAGTTTTTCGCCATCCGGCGGGCGGCGCTGGTGTAATTCAGTAATGCCGTCAACGGCTGATTTATTTCATGGGCGAGGGCCGACGTCATCTCGCCCATTGCAGTTATACGCGTAACGTGCAGCAATTCCCCTTGGAGTTCCTGGATACGTTTGTCGCGCGCGCGTTGCTCCGAGATGTCGCTGACGATACCGACAAAAATGCGTTGGCTGTTTACCTCTCCTTCCCCGACCGACAAGTACATCGGAAAGGTCGAGCCGTCCTTTCGCCGGCCCACGACTTCGCGTCCTATACCGATGATGTGCGGTGTACCGGTTTTCAGATATCGTGCGAGGTAACCGTCGTGCTCGCTGTGGTAGGGCTCCGGCATGAGCATGTCGACGTTCCGACCCAGAACCTCGTCCAGTCCGTAGCCGAAAAGGCGCTCGCAAGCGGGGTTGTAAACTTGGATCCGCGCCTTTTCATCGATTACCATAATACCGTCGATTGCCGTGCGGGTCAGCGCATGAAAAAGCGCGTCCGCGTTCGCAATTCGGGCTATCCCCAGCTCCGGCATGGTTGTTCGACAAATCACCCGGTGCCTAAAGTAGCATTGTTCGCAAGCGAACGCCAGAAATGATCGTTAGGGCCGTCGATTGGATTGCCAGGAACCGAACGCCAGGGCGAGACCAAAAACCACAAACATCGAGGTTATAGCGATCGTGATGATGACTTCATGGGCAGGCATTTTTCACTCCGCTGCAGTCCGTCAAAGCTTGCACAGTTCGAAGGAAATGGAGTTGATCAATATCAAATGGGACCTGCGTCAGAACCGCGTCAGAAAACTGGGGCGATATCGAACCTGACGCAGGCTTGCCTATCGAGTGGATCAAGGATTAAGGGTCGTCGCATGCGGTGGATACGGCGCAACCAAGGATTCCGCCGATCTGCCTGAGAGTGTACCCGCAAAACTGTGGTTGACGTCCCTGTGATGGGCTTCATCCGCTCTAACCAGCAGAACGACATCGCGTAAACGCGCTTCCGGGTCGAGCTTCCAATAGTGGCGGGCCACCAAAGGTGCCGGAACGTTTTCCGATCGTCCTTCGTCAATCTCGGCAAGATAGTGGGTGTAGGAAATCACGGCCTCTTCCTCGAAATAGCCGACCAATCGGTGCGCGGTACGCGCAGAACTCAGATAGAGGGCGAAGAACCCGACATAAAATACCCACTGCACGGCTATAATCGCGAAACGTTCGAAAAGCGTGGGCTTGGCTATCTCGATGAAAGTCATGAGATGCATGCGCTCGTTCTCTGCTTCCTCCATCAAGGTTCGAATCCAACCTTCGTCATGACACATGCGACGCAGGCATTTGAGGTGCGTGACCGTGGCGCCCACCATGCCGGGAACTGCGGCGACCGTCTCCAACACGATCGCGCGGTGGCCATAGCGCCGCGCGAAGAAGGTATCGGCAATGAGGCGAAGTCCCTTGGTGCAAAACAGCGCGAAGTGATCCGAAAAATTAGCCGGCGCATGATGGAGTTCTAGCGGAACGGAGCTGATTTGTTGCGGCACAGGTTGTCCTCATGGACTGGATTGCTGAAGCGCAAGATAGAGCTTCGAATCCCGCCCGCATTGATTGGGATCAATTTTGGCTTTTCAATGGGATCGGCGACTAACGAGCCATCGAGGGCGAAACGACCGCGGGAGGTGACCGTGCTCCCCAGCTTCTATGTCGAAGGTCGATTTGCCCTTTACAATCACCTGGTCATCGATCATTTGGCGAAAAACGGCGGTATGCGCCAAACCGGAAGAGTCCCTTGGCACAATGGCATTGCGCATCCGTAGGCCTATTATGGCTCGATGGATTCGTTTCGCTCGCCGCCCGGATATTCCAGATTGCGCAAATGGGTGGTCATTGCATCTACAGCAATCGTATCAGTGCTGTCTTTTTACTCGCTGGCATACCGGCTTGATGGGATTAGTCGCTATGACATAGACGAGGCCATTCGCACTATTTCATCGCAAAATCTTTGGTTCTGTTGCCTGCTGACCGGCCTGAGCTTCCTGGTGCTGGGTGGATATGACGTTATTGCTGTCAGCGTTACGGCGCCGGGACGGGTCTCGCCTTATCGAGCTTGGTTTTCCGGGGTCGTTGCAAACGCAATCTCGAACACGATCGGATTTCATGCGCTGACTGCCACCGCCGTGAGATATCGCATGCTCAGGCGATGGGGATTGAGCAGTTCGGAAGTTGCGGCAGTAACGGCAATATCGTGGACCGCGCTCGTGCTCGGTTTTGCCGCAATGTTTCTGTTTGCGGTGATACTGTCGCCTGCCGCCGGCCTGTGGCACAGGACCACAGGGCTGATCACGCTCGGAGCGCTGCTGCTCTGCGCGCAACGTCTGGGGACTGGCAAACGGATTTCTTTGCTTGGTTACAGATTTAGGCTTCCCTCCAGCAAGGTGGCGCTGGCACAGATGATGTTGGGTACAGTCGAGATGGCTTGTGCCGTCGGCGCGCTTTACGTTCTGATGCCGGAAAGCCAATTATCTTCGTTCCCCGTCTTTTCGGCCATTTATATCGGTGCCGTTTTATTGGGCATTATAAGCCACGCGCCCGGCGGGCTTGGTGTTTTCGAAGCCACAATCCTGACGTTCTCACACGGCCAAAACCTTTCCGCTACACTGGCTGCGCTTCTTCTTTATCGCGCGATCTACAATTTGTGCCCTTTTGTGTTGGCAGTATTGGCGTTCGCCGTCGATGAAATTCGCGCCGCAATCAGTTCGAAGGCGGGTAACTCCGTATGAGGCGTTCTTGGCGAAAGTACAGGCCAGCCACGGTCCGTGGGGCGGGAGGACTATGTCCGCGGTCGCGCATTGCGGCGCCGATGGAAAAGATGGTGCGTTGCTTCTCAAAAACGATCTTGTAAGCCTGCAATAAAGAATAGCGCGGATCCCAGGCGTGAACTGCTTCCGAGCCGGCGCCGTTTACTTCTATGATCTTGAATGAGTGACCTGCTCGCATTGCGCCGATATCGCGATATCGAACGTCAAATCTCGCCACATGGACCTGCGGCATGTCCATCGCTATCGCATCGACGGCGGCCTCCAGTTCTGGGGTAACAAGCGTCGAGGCGTCCTGATACATCCCTCCAACACGGGTCGAGCCTGTTACGGACAAACGCACTATCTCGCCCAGCGCGGGCACTCGAGACGTGTCACAGCAACTTTCGCTGCGCCGATCGCGACCCAACCGTCTAGCACGAGGACTGCGAGCCATAAGCTCTGCAATCGTTCTGTGGCCGTCGCCTACCACGCGCGGAAAAAAGCGCAGTAAGACGCCGGTGATATGTCCGCGTGGCTCTCCTGGCCATCGCACATAATATATCCCAGCTTCACCTTCATATATTACGAAGCGTTGGAAGACTATGTCCTCATCGTGAGGAAAGGCCTCGAGGTAAGACTTCAACTCGTCTCGATTCCTGACGATCCTGACACCGAAACCGCACCAGCCGATATCCGGCTTAAGGATGAGTGGGTAGCAGAGACCGGTATCCAACATTGATTGTTCGGCATCCTGCAATGTTGAGGTTGAGTGGGCGTTCCTGAAAACTGCATAATCGGCAGTATGCGCACTCGCAACTTGTCCCATTAGGCGAAAATATTCGGACTTCCGCTCTCCGGCCAAACCACCTGCCGTAATCTGCGGATTGGCAGCGCCCGGTAAAGTCCAAGATCCATGTTTGATGGATAGCCATATCCATTGAACGATCATGGGAATCAGATTGAGCCATTTGGGAAGTCGCTCCAGACGCCCGACCTGAGGGCGCCTTTCATCGCTGTGGCTGGCTTCACGGCTGCCAACAAGGCTTAGATCGGCATCCAATGCCAATTCCTCGTGGCCGCTCAATGGCTGATCTCATAGTGAATAGGCTTGTATGAGAAATTGTTCGACTGTCCTGCCGAGCAAGCAGTCAGGCCGATAACAAGGTCCATTTCTGCCAGGAATGATATGCTGTCACCAGCCTTGCTGAGGGGCGGTAAAACTTTGATCGTCCCTGTCGCGCCATCAATCGGCACGTTCATAAAGCAATTGAATGCGGTGGGAAGGTTATCGGAGGTAATGCCATAAGGCTCAAGGGCTGCCGCTAGATTTCCAAAGCAGCCGCGATGAGGATTGGTTTCTCCATAGATGATACGGAACATTTCTTTAGAGCACGGTGCTAAGAGAAAATCATGCCGTCCCACAGTGTCTTCAACTATTTGCAACATCACATTGGAGCGATTTGAATAGAGGGGATCGCCCTTTGTCAGATAAATTCGGCTCACATAGTCAAAGGTTCTTCCCGACGAAATAGACTCGCGTATTTCCTGCCTGTTGAATGCAAGCAAATCTGCGACCTGTTCGCCCTCAGGATCAATTACCGTGAGTATATTTCCCGCCTGCAGCGCGAACGCTGCCCCTGATCGAGGAGGTATAGCTCTTCGCATGCTTAGATTCCTGAAAGGTTACGAAAAATGAAATTGCCTTATTTCCCAAAACACCTTGTGAGGCGAAAAGTTCCCCAAAATGAACTTTGCTGGCGAAAGCGCGTTAGTTCTGCGCCCACTCGGGGACTTTCATGCCGCCCGTCCCATTTGATAACTGCGATCCGTTGGCGGAGGAATTTCGCAAATTTCTTGGCCAGCCCAGCTTCCCGTGTGTTGGCGCCAAGTCCGCGCTGGCAAAGGGGAAGATTCAGTTCCTTGTTGCCCGCGACATCACATCGGCGTGGGACGATCTCCGCATTTATCCCGCCTTGTTCAATTTCGTTAAACTCTACAGGGCGCAACCGACTCTGTTTCAGAGTTTCGTTGTCCTGTTCCGGGGCCCTAATGCTCTCGACGAAGCGCGATACGAAGCTTTCCTCTGGGAGCGGCTTCAGTCGTTGACCGACAAAGACGAATGGTTCGGTCAAACGCATGATACAAGAGTGAGCGCAGACCCAGACGATCCGCATTTTTCTGTCAGCTTTGCCAATGAGGCATTTTTTGTTGTCGGGCTGCACCCGAATGCAAGCCGTCCCGCCCGCCAATTCGCGTATCCAGCGATTGTATTTAACGCGCATGATCAGTTCGAAAGATTGCGCGAAAAAAACCTCTACAGCAGCTTGCGTGAGAAAATAACTAAGCGGGACGAGGCTTTCGCGGGGTCGCGCAACCCCATGCTGCAAACGTTCGGTGAAAGATCGGAAGCGCCCCAGTATAGCGGGCGGCTCGTGGAAAGCGCTTGGCGATGCCCTTATCGACGGGGGTAGTATACGAGAGGTTGGGGCGAAGGTTAGCGAAACGCATTTCCTGATGTCCCTTGTTGCAAGGAGAAATGTTGGGCTATTCGCAGTCGAGGCCGTTTGAATCCTAAATTCTAACGCTCCGCAGCCGCAACGCATTGCCGATGATGGAAACCGAACTGAGCATCATCGCAGCCGCTGCGATTATCGGCGACAGGAGCAAGCCGAAGGCGGGATAGAGCAAGCCTGCTGCGACTGGTATCCCGGCGGCATTATAAACAAATGCGAAGAACAAATTCTGCCGGATATTTTTCATTGTCGCCTTTGAAAGGTTCAGCGCCCGGACGATACCTCCAAGATCGCCCTTGAGCAGCGTGACGGAGGCGCTCTCAATAGCAATATCGGTACCCGTTCCCATTGCGATGCCAACGTCGGCGGCAGCCAATGCCGGAGCATCATTCACACCGTCACCTGCCATTGCCACAATTCGCCCTTGGGTGCGCAGCCTTTCTATTACGGCGCTCTTTCGATCGGGCAACACCTCGGCTTCTACCTCTTTGATGCCAAGTCGTCGGGCTACTGCAGCCGCGGTTGTTCGATTATCGCCGGTCAGCATGACGACGCGAATGCCCTTTGCCTTGAGAGCTTTTATGGCAGGCGCGGCGGACTCTTTTATCGGGTCCGCGATGGCAATCACGCCCGCGAGTTGACCACCAGACGCAGTATAAATCGCTGTTGCGCCGTCCCGACGTAACTCTTCCGCATTGCTTTCCAGCGCCTGTGTTGCAATTCCTAGGCCTTGTAGAAAAGCTGAATTGCCCAATACGATTTGACGGCTCTCGACTTGGCCCATGACACCCTTGCCTGTGGGAGAGACAAAGTCCGTCGCGGGCGTAAGTGTTATCTTTCGTTCAGCGGCCGCGGCCACTATGGCCCGAGCAAGAGGATGTTCGCTCGCGTTCTCCAGACTGGCGGCTATCCGGATGACTTCGTCTTCCGTGTTTCCCTTAGCGGCTATGACTGCGACAACCTTGGGTTTGCCTTCGGTTAAAGTGCCCGTCTTGTCCACGACCAGTGTATTGACCTTCTCCATACGCTCAAGTGCTTCAGCATTCTTTATGAGGACACCCATGCTCGCGCCCTGGCCGACTCCAACGATGATTGCTATGGGGGTGGCCAAGCCCAGAGCGCACGGGCACGCGATGATGAGCACCGTGACAGCCGCGATGAATCCATACGCAAACCGCGGCTCCGGTCCGACACCCGCCCAGACCGCAAACGTAAACAGCGCGATCAAAATAACCACCGGAACAAACCAGCCTGCAACGTGATCGGCGAAACGCTGGATGGGCGCGCGGGAGCGTTGGGCCCTGGCGACCATCTGAACAATCTGGGACAACAATGTGTCCTCGCCAACCTTTCCAGCCCGCATGACAAAGCTGCCGGTCTGATTGACGGTGCCCGCAAGGAGTTTCCCGCCTACTTCCTTGGCGATAGGCATTGACTCGCCTGTGACCATTGACTCGTCCAGTGACGAATGGCCCTCGATCAAATCGCCATCTACGGGCACGTTCTCGCCCGGGCGCACCCGCAAGCTGTCGCCAACGAGGATGGCGTCGATGGACGCTTCTTCTTCTGTTCCATCGGCCTTGATACGGTGAGCCGATCTGGGTGCAAGATTGAGAAGTGCGCGGATTGCGCCGGAGGTATGTTCCCGTGCGCGCAACTCCAGTACCTGACCCAGCAGGACCAACACCGTAATGACGGATGCTGCCTCGAAATAAACCGAGACCGCACCTCCCATGCGGAACGCCATTGGAAATAGCTGTGGCGCCAATGTTGCGAGCACGCTGTAAAGCCATGCAGCCCCCGTGCCCGAGGCGATCAGCGTGAACATGTTGAGGCTGCGATTGAGAAGCGACTTCCAGCCTCTCAGGAAGAATGGCCATCCCGCCCAAAGTACGACTGGTGTGGCCAGACCGAATTGAATCCATCCAGACGTTGCTGCACTAATCGGCAAACGCATGACGTGGCTACCCATTTCCAGGAGGACCACTGGCAACGCGAGAACAACGGAAAGCCAAAAGCGGCGTGTCATGTCGGCTAGTTCAGCGCTGCCTGCGCTATCAGCCTTTGGCTTCTCAATCTCGAGGGTCATTCCGCAGATTGGGCAAATGCCAGGTCCGGCCTGGCGTATCTGCGGATGCATGGGGCAGGTGTAGATCACGGCGCCATTACGCAATGCCATTTCAGTGCTTCTTCCTAAAGCGCAGCGGACCGCCCCTGGACGTTACACGAGATTATGGAGGGTGGCTGGTTCGGCCCTTCGTTTGGCACATCATGGACCTGCCTTGCGGGAAAGTATTTGATCGAAAGCAATCATTGGCGAAGTTGAAATTCGCTCAGTCGCATGGCGGCCTGCCGGCCAAAAAATTCCATGTGGGTAAAATCATGCTGGTAGGTGAAGCGATGGATGTCGGTGCCATCTCCCGGTTGCAACCCGTCTTGATGACCGCATCCATCACGGCACTGGAGTTGATCCGCTGCTCCTCGCGACTGGCATCGGTTCGGAAGTCCAAAGGCCTTTGGCGATGGTCGTGATCGGCGGTCTAATCAGTTCGACCTTGTTGACACTCGTTGTTCTGCCCGCGGCGTATGAGTGGTTTTCTGGAAGACGGATTCGGTGACACTGCTTTTCACTGCAGCCCTGCGATGAGAAGTTCGCGCATCACAGCCCTTCGATGGACTGGGCATAAATCATGACATGCTCCTGTTCGAGATCTTTCTCCAGGTGTGACCTGAAGGCGCGCCACCATTCCCGGTCAAGGTCCGCGGTCAGGATTTCCACGACCACAATATCGTCCGAATAGCGTTCGCCGCCGTACATCCACATCCCCTGAGCCGGCGAGCGCTTGAACGCGGTATAGCCGCCGAACTTGCGTACAAGCTGCTCCTGCGTGGCAGCAATCTTCTCCGGTGGAAAGGGGGCACCCTTGTTATCGTTAAGCGGCAAAAGAATCTGAATCTTGAACACAGCCAACCACCCGGGAGCACAGTGTTTGATCGCAGGCGGACACGCTTGCGGCAGAGTCTTGGACGTATTGTCAGTAGACGCGCAGATGCGTAGGAGGTCAAACGAGCTTCAGGCATTCAGGATCACTTCAAGCGCTCTCCCTTCTGCAGTCCTCACCCTCGACAGCTTCGAGGCCAAATTCAGCGGCACGCTGGGTTTGCGCCACACCGCAGGCGATACCTCGCCCCATGCCACTCTCTCGTTCATTGGCAGCGATTCCTTCGCACGGACGGCGCGGCCATCGCCAGAAACTAGGGGATCGTCGGCGCCGATATGGAATTCAACATTCTACCCGGCGCAACTCTCGACATCGGCTACACCGGACAGTTCGCAAGCCGTTTCACCGATCAAGGCGTTCATGGGCATTTCACGATCCGCCTAAGCGAGTAACGCGCAAATGCCGGAAAAGAAACGGTGCTCGCTGGTAACGGCTGGCCAAGATCGCGGCGGACGAATGCTCTTGAGCTATAGAGGGCTATTCTATAGCTCAAATTCGAATGCCTCTGCGTGACCGGGCGCGAACACATGGCGCTGAAGAATGAATGTCCTTCATGTGCGCCAACGTGTGGGTTTCTTCAAACCGGTGACTCGCAATCTGCGAACGGCGTATAACAACGCGGCGCGTTTGGGCCGGCCAAGGGATGGACGGCCGCCTTGCCTGGTCAGGCCACTAGCACATCGGCCAATAGATCGGCCATATTTCAGCGGATCCCAAAGAAGTATTATATATTACAATATCTTATGTTCATTTCATATCGGCCTAAACGGCCCCCTCTCAGCCTCAAATATCGGCCATCAGGTCGGAAAATATCGGCCAAATATTGTATTTATCTCATAATATCACTATATTACGGTCATGAAAGATCGGCCAAATCTGCCTGAGACACCGGCCCGGATCGAGCCCACGCGGCTGGAAGATGTCAGTGCCGATCTGACCGACGTGGTGGCCGAGCTTTCCTCGGCCGCCGAAAGTTTGGGAAAAGGCCTGCATCCGGCAACAGCGGCCAGCCTCGCCGACTTGGTGCGGATCATGAACACCTACTACAGCAACCTCATCGAAGGGCATAACACGCGACCGCGCGATATTGCCCGCGCCATGACCGGCGATTTCGACAAGGATCCCGAGCGCCGCAATCTGCAAATAGAGGCTGCTGCGCACGTTCGCGTGCAGACCGAAATCGATCGGCTGGGCAGGGCAGGGAAAATAGGAGAGCCCGCAGGCCGGGACTTCATTCGTCGTCTTCATCGCGAATTCTATGAAGGCGCGAGCGGAGCGATGCTGACCATCAAAGGCACTGACTCATCTTTCCAGATGGTGCCGGGAGAGTGGCGCTCCCGTCCTGACCATGACGTCGAAGTCGGACGTCATATCCCGCCGTCAAGTTCTCGCGTTCCTGCCTTCATGGAATATTTCGAGGGACGCTATCGGCTCGCGCCTCTCGGAAAGGGTACCCGCATTCTTGCTATCCCGGCTGCACATCACCGCTTCAACTACATTCGTCCTTTCCCCGACGGCAACGGCAGGGTTAGCCGATTAATGAGCCACGCCATGGGATATAGCGCCGGTATCGATGCACATGGACTGTGGTCCATATCCCGCGGCCTCGCGCGCGGACTGAAGAGCCGCAATGAGTACAAGCAGATGATGGATTACGCAGACACGCCTCGACAGGGCGATCGCGACGGTCGGGGAAATCTTTCCGAGACGGCACTGAAAGAATTCACGCAGTGGTTTCTGTCGGTGTGCCTCGATCAGGTGAAATTCATGGCCTCGCTCTTCGAAGTCGATGCGCTTGCCAAGCGTCTGAGAGCCTATGTCGGAAAAAGCGATGCGTTAAAGTCCGAGACGGCAAATATTCTTGAGGAGGCACTCACTCGCGGGGAAGTGGAGCGCGGCGCAGCTTCCAGAATCACTGGCTTGCCGGAACGCACGGCGCGCCGCGTTCTGAACGACGCCGTCGAGGCAGGATTGCTGGCGTCGGCGACTCCGAAGACGGCAGTTTCACTGCGATTTCCCGATGGCGCGCTCGAAGCCCTGTTCCCTCGGCTCTACTCCCAAACATAGAAAGAAAAGGAAGAGCAGCTGCGCACGCACCACGCAGCCGCGCGATCCGTTTCGATCTACATGTAATTTCTTCAAAAAAATGGCGCAAAGCGGACAAGAACCAGCTTTGGCGGCGAAACTGAGGACACAATACCCGGCTGAAGCGGCTTTATTGATGAGTTCGCGCGGGAGTACTTCGTCATCCGTGCCGCACGGCGGATCAACGCCATGGGTGTCATCGAGGCGATGGGAGCACATTGCATGGTGCCGCAGAGCGCGGGAGAAGGCGCTGAAACCAGGCCGTGTTGTTCTGTCGAGGGAAGTCCTAGCGCGGTTTCGATGCTGGAAGCGCCGCCATTCCGCAAGGGGCGGAACTATTGGCCGGTGAACCATTAAAATGGATCAATATGGCATTTCGATGCCATGAAAGGCATCGATTACCTTGCAAATCGATCCAATGTATGGCATCAAACGGAAGTTCTGATGCAAAGTAATGGATCACTCCATGCCTGCCACTACCACGCAAGCTATTGCCCAAACCCTGCTGGCCGCGCGCGAGCGCAAAGGACTGAGCCAACGCGCGCTGGCGGCCAAGCTCGGCGTCCGCCAAAGCTATGTCTCCCGCATTGAAACCGCCTCGATCGATCCCAAGGCGTCCAGCCTCACCGAAATCGCGCGTGCCTTGGACCTGGAGCTTGTACTAATTCCGCGCAGAATGCTTCCCGCCGTCCAAGCCTTGCAGCGGCAGGACGAGCCGAATGAATCTCCAAAATTCGAGGACAGCATTCGCGATCATCTTCACCGCATCCGCCGCCAGATCCAGACAATCGAAAGCCTCGCCGGCGACCCCGAGGCGCTTATCCTTCTTGATAAGGTCGTAGGAGAGCTTCTCCCCTTACGCTTCAGTGGGCTTGTGGGAGTTCAAACCCAAACGCTCCTTGAGCAGATCGGCAACACGCTCAAACAGATACGCCGCAGTGCCCGTCCTTCGGTCGACAAACAGCTCAGCAGAGAAGCGCTCATCACTATTGATCGCTTAGCAAGAGAGTTGCGCGCGATCCGTAACCGGTTGGTACATCAAACCGCCGAACAAACATCTCAGCAGGTGCCAGCTTATAGTCTCGATACGGAGGACGATCATGGCTGATTTCTCCGTGCTTGATGTTCGACTCTACGATCAATCGATTGGCACGATTACGCGGTTGCCAGGCGACCGAGTCCTATTTGCTTTTAGCGAAGGCTATGTCGCGGATGCTACACGTCCAACGCTTAGCCTTTCTTATAAGGATGCCTTCGGCGCCTTAATTACGGACGCCAAGCCGACCCAAACCCGTTTGCCGCCCTTCTTCAGCAATCTTCTGCCGGAGGGCGCCATGCGCGATTATCTTGCAGATCGTGCTAGCGTGAATCCTGCGCGCGAATTCTTTTTGATCTGGGCGTTGGGTCTGGATTTGCCCGGCGCACTGACCATCAAGTCCATCGAGGGCGATACGCTTCCACCCGTACGCGAGGATGACGCCGATCACAGGCGCAACGATCCGACCGACGAAGACGGCGTCCTGCGCTTTTCCCTGGCCGGAGTTCAGTTGAAATTCTCAGCCATCAAACAGGCAGCCGGTGGGTTGACGATTCCCGTCGAGGGCATCGGCGGTTCCTGGATCGTCAAACTGCCCTCGGCCCCCCATCGTGGACTCCCCGAAAACGAATACTCCATGATGGAGCTCGCTCGCCGAGTCGGGATCGATGTGCCCGAAACCACGCTTGTGCCTCTCGCGAAAATCAAAGGACTTCCCGCCGGCATCAATGCAATTGGCAGCCAAGCTTTCGTGATCAAGCGATTTGACCGCCTCGAGACAGGCGGTCCGATCCATATCGAGGATTTCGCGCAGATTTTCCGCCTCTACCCCGACAACAAATACGGCAAGATCAGCTACCGCAATATCGCGCAGGTCCTCTGGATCGAAACCGGTGAAATTGGAACCGCCGAATTCATCCGGCGCCTGGTCTTCAACGCCCTTATCGGCAACGGCGACATGCACGCCAAGAACTGGTCCTTGACCTATCCCGATCGCATTCATCCACAACTGGCGCCGGCGTACGATTTTGTCTCGACGATTGCCTACATTCCCGGCGACCGCCTCGCGCTGACCTTCGTCGACTCAAAAGAATTTGAATCGTTGACGCTCGATCAATTCACTCGCTTCGCAGCCAAGGCCGGTTTACCCGAGACGCTCACGCTCGACACCGTCAAAGACACCGTCGCACGCTTTCAAGAGGTGTGGCCGCATTCCAAGGATTTGCCAATCACGTCCGAACTGCGAAGCGTCGTCGATCGCCACATCGCCAGCTTGCCGCTAAGCCGCGCGTAACAGAAAATTGGAACCGGCGACACGCGCGGCAATTTTTGTAAGTTCAAAGTCGGAGCGCAGCACGCAACTGAATTTAAGGCACTGAAAATGCATTGATGCGATTGCACGACATTGTATGCAGAACTCAGTATTTCCACCGCTTTCCTCTTGCAAACACCGCTAAAGATGGCCCTCCGGAGCCCCAAATACGCAGCGGCACGAGTCCACCAACGTGCATTATTCACGCGGCACGCAAGCGGCACGCAAAAGTTTGTAAGCCATTGAAATTGCTTGTAGCAAAAATCAGCGTCAACATTCCAAAAAGCCGCTATTTCCTTGATTTTGTTGACTTTTTTCGGCCGCTCATAACGGCTTGGTCGCAGGTTCGAATCCTGCCGGGCCCACCAATGATTTCAATGGGTTGAGCTGTGGATGACTGCTTGTCATCGCCTTCTGCACACGCAAAGGACACGCAACTCTCAGATTCCGAGGCACGATAGACCGGTCTTTCGGCCTTTAGCTGCTGGCGAATGGCGCTTTATGACGGCAAAACCATTGTCGGAGCGCTTGGTGTCAGCGGCGATACATCCTGCGGCGATCACAATGTCGCCTGGCGATTGCGCCATGCGATGAAGCTCGATCATGTTCCGGGCGGTGTGTCGGCCAAGAACAACGATGCGATCATCTATGATTTCGGGATGATGGGGAAAAGCAGTTCGGGATACGGTCACCCCACCTGCGGTCACAATGAGGAAAAAGTGGCCAAACAGATCGGCGCCACCGCTTCGGGAAAGTGAACATCAAACGAGCGGGTCGTTAGTCGTGCGGTCTGCCGCGATTGGTGGTTGTTTTTGCCGATTTTTCTGCGCTCTCCGTATCCGCCAGCGGCCCTTTGGATTCGACGTGGCGGATGAAATCGCGCACCCATCGATCGAACAGGGCCAACGGCTTTGCTTCCTTGACCATATCCTCCGCCTGATCGTCGGCGTAGGGCTTTCCGGCGCCGAAGGTGGCGTGGCGCCACAAGGCATCCGGCACTTCGATGTCGCTGTAGCGGCATTGCCAAACAAGACTTTGATACGCAAACCGTTCGCCATCCGGATTATCCCGAAACGGCTGGCGGTTTGCCTCGAACCATTCGGGATGTTTCAGCTTTTTTGGAACACCGTTTTTGTCTTCTTCGTCGGCGCCGTCATCGCCATAGCAAAAGAACGCCGCGGTGCGGCCGGACAAGTGGTTTTTGCTCAGCTCTTTCCACTCCGGCGAACGCTCCAGCGCCTGGGCTTTCAAAGTGTCTTTCTTGTCGATCAGATCGGGACGCGGATTGCCGCCGTTCATGCAAACGAGCCGATCGAACATGAGCTTCAGATTGGTCGAAGGCGCGTACCAGTTCACCGGGCCGATGATCGCCCAGGCATCGGCGCGCGCGAGGCGTCCGTATAGATCCAGATCCCACATCAGATCGGGCTGGGTCTCGCTGCGCGGTCCATAACAATTGCAGGGCCATACGCACAATGCCATCGACGAACTCACGCAGGCATTGCAGCCCTGTATGCGCGCCTTGCCATGCTCGTTGCCGATATCCTCGTGATCGGTTTGCCACCCCGCTGGCAGCAGACCGATCATGCGATGCATCAAGGCGCGTGCCTTGGAGTCGAGACCGGGGCACGAATGCAGGCGCCGCGGGCTTCCCGCTATCACGATCACGTGCAAGGGGCGCTGGTCCGTAACCTCTAATTTGGGAGAGGCTTCGTGCCCTTCCTCAGTTTCTTTCGAAGCCACAGGGCTCACTGCGGTTGCCGAATGCTGGGTGTCGCTTCTTTGCCCTTGATATTCTGCATGGTGAGACTCTCCATCGTTATGCTCTTAGGAGAAACTCGCGCGCAACCCAGGTGGTTTCGGAACATCGGGAACTTATGCGGTTAAAAGGTTGCGCGCAGGCCGCCGTAAAAGCTGCGCGGCGGGGCTGGCGACAGGCTGCGGGGGTTGGAAGCGCCTGGTGCTTCCGCCAGCGGCACGTCCGATGTGGGCGAAAAGCCGCCGAATGTCGCGTAGGAGCGGTTGAACACATTGTCCACGCCGGCAAACAATTCCATGTGGGGTGTAAGTCGGTAGTCCGCAGTGGTGCCCATCACGAAATAGCTGGCGGTTCGGGCATTCAGGTTGGCTTCGTCGCCTTCCAGATATTGTCCGCTTGCTGCGCGAGCCGCGAGGCTAAGTGTGAGTCCGTTATCGCTGTAGCTGACGACGGCTTTGACGAGATGGGCAGGAATGTTCGGCAAGTGGTCGCCGGGCCCCACGAAAATCACTCCGTCTTCGCCGGCCATCGGGTTTTCAGGACTGTTGAGCGGGAAAGCCGTGAGATAGGTTGCATCGGTATAGCTGTAGCCAAGCGTCGCCGAGATGCGCTCCAGCTCGTAGCGCAGCGAAGCTTCCAGCCCTTGCCGACGGGTTGACGCGACGTTGCGGAAATATCCGCGACCGATCACCGAGCTGGCGACGAGTTCGATATCGTCGCTCACATTTGTGCGGTAGAGCTCGGCCTGCCACGCAAGTCGTTGATCGCCTTCCAGAACCAACGTGCCGTATCCGCCGGCTTCGAACGTGCGCGCCACCACCTGCTTGAGCGGCGGATCGCCAACGAAGAAGTTGGTCAGGCTGCACGGCGCTGCCGGATCGGCACAGGAGAATTCCGCCGGTGAGGGCGCGCGATTGGTTTCAGAATAGCCCGCAAAAAGATCGATCCCCTGGAGAGCCTTGTAAGTAAGTTTGATCGAAGGATTGAAGCGCGTATAGCTGTGATCGCCGTTGAGCGCTTCGCCCAAACGATCATCGAGTGCGATTTCGGCGCGGTTGAAACGCCCCGCAGCGGTCAGAGAAAGCTTGTCCGTCAGATCGAGCGTATCGGTGACATACAGGCCCAGATAGGCGTTGACGCCTTTGACGCTGACGGGCGCGATAGAGCCATCGCTCTGATCGATGATCGGGCCGGGATCGGCGAAACCGCGATCCGGCGTCAAGGCCCCGATTTCGGAACTGGCGGCAAAAGCAGAGACGCCGCGATCATAGGAAAAGCCAAATGTCAGCGCGTTGGCGAACGACGCGATATTGCCCTGCCACGAGGCTTCCAATGTGGTGCCCAAGGATGTTGTCGATGTGGTGGTGCGATTGAGTTGTGCGTATGGGCCGCCCGCCAGAAAATCGGGAATTGCTGCGCCCGACCGGTCCGTCAGGAAATCGTCGTCGAGGCAAAGCAAGCCCGGCGTGTCTTCGCAGACGTCTGCATCGCTGGCATCGCCGTTGAGCGTGCGTTGGCGCAAGGCGCTCAGATGTAGGTTGGATCGCAGGGTCCATCCATTTGCCAGGGGATAGGAAGCGATGAGATTGACAAGGCCATAGTCGTTGCGGGTTTCGTCGGGATAGGTGAACACCGCATGGCGATCTGCCGCGAGCAGTTCGACCGGCGATGTTCCGTTGCCGGTCAGAGCGTTGCTGGCGCCCATCAGGTCGAGCTGTATCTGTCCAGGTCCGATTTGCCAGGCGAGATTGCCGAACAGTTTTCCCAGATGAGAAGGCGAATGCGCCCGCCATCCGTTCTCGTCGATCTTGGTACCGGACAGGAAGATCGCGGTATCGCCGAAGGAGCGGCCGAACTGAAACTCTTCCTGATAGTGGTTGAACGATGCGGCTTCTGCGCTGGCTGTGGCGATATCACCATCGAAGCCGTTTTTGGAACGCAGGACGATTGCCCCACCCAACGCGTTGAGGCCGTAAAGCGGGTTCGCATCTTCGACGCGGGCTTGCGCCAGCGCATTGTCGGAAATCACATCCCAATTGACGGTTTCGCCGAACATCTGGTTGAGGCGGGTGCCATCTAAATAAACCGCCAAGCCTTGCGCATCGCCTTGCAAGGGCGAGGCTGCAAACCCGCGATAGGCGATGCCGGGCTGATACGGATTGTTCTGCGCGTTGGCGAGCGAAACGCCCGCCATTTGTTCGTCGAGGCCGCGCAGCATGTCGGCCGTGCCGGATCGGGCGAGATCATCGGCGGAAAGGCTTTGGCCGGAGTGCGGTTCGGTCTGCTCAGCGGTGACCAGCACCGTTTCGAGCCCCGCTGCGTGAGCCGAACTTGCCGCCAGACACAGGAATAAGGCGAACGGACCCCGCAAACCGTCGATCTCCGAGTTCCATAGGCAACGGGGCGCATTCGCAAACGATCCCGTGCAGAACAATTAAATTCCAAGGATGCGGTGGAAAGGGCGAACGGAACATTCATGTGAGCGCTCCGTTACCCGTATGAAACTCAGCGGACGTGACATGGCCAAGACATCGCGAAAGCCCCGCAAAGCGCGCGTCGGAAAAGGTGCACGCACGGCATCCCGTCATCGCGGCCTGCAGCGCCGGGCTGCGCGGGCCGACAAACGATCCCCGCGGGAAAAGGTCGACGAAGCGATGCAGGCTGGCGCGCGGGAATATCCCGCACCGCCTTTCCCCCGGCAGCATCAGCCCAAGCCGGGGCAGGAGATGGAACTCCATCCGGCGCCGATGTTCGAGGCGCCGTTCTATCTTGGATCGCGCAAGCTGCAAGGCAAGGTTGCCATCGTCACTGGTGGCGATTCCGGTATCGGGCGCGCAGTCGCGGTGTTGTTCGCGCGCGAAGGTGCGGACGTGGCCATCGTCTATCTCAGCGAACACAAGGATGCACAGGTCGCAAAGGAGGCCATCGAAGCCGAAGGCCGGCGTTGCTTCTTGATCAGCGGCGATGTTGCCGACCGGGCGTTCTGCAAGAAAGCGGTGCAGCAAACGTTCAAGGAATTTGGCCGTCTTGATGTGCTGGTGAACAACGCGGCTTTCCAGCTTCACACCTCGCAATTCGAGGATTTGAGCGAAGACCAGTTCGACCGCACGCTGAAGACCAATCTTTATGGGTACTTCCACATGGCGCAGGCGGCCGTTCCGCTTATGCCCAATGGCAGCGCCATCGTGAACACGGGCTCGGTCACTGGCATTCTGGGCAACAAGGATTTGCTCGATTACTCGCTGACCAAGGGCGGCATTCATGCCTTCACGCGTTCACTGGCCACCCATCTCATCCCGCGCGGAATCCGCGTGAACGCGGTGGCACCGGGGCCGGTGTGGACGCCGCTCAACCCGGCGGACAAGGACGCCAAGCATGTCGCCAAGTTCGGCTCCGACACGCCCATGAAGCGCCCGGCGCAGCCCGAAGAGATTGCGCCCGCCTATGTGTTTCTCGCTTCACCCCATTGTTCGAGCTACATCACGGGAGAGGTTTTGCCCATTATCGGTGGATATTCCGGCGGCTGATATTACGTCGTAGGACGATATAACTGTCGCCTTTCCTGTCCCGCGACTAACGATTTTGTCACCGCGGCGATTTAGTACCAGTCGGGCCAAAATTTGGCCGTTTATGGAACAAATCGCTCATCGCTGGCGTTGCAGAACGTCGGGCTTGGACCGGCGATGTTCTCACGCCGCTGCAGTGCAACAGAAACAATACATCGCGATCAGTATTCTGCCCATCGCTTTCAGCGAACCCAATGTCGCGTGCGCGGCCACCCCGCTCGACTATCTCACCGGATATGGTTCCAAAGCCGATCCCGTGGTGCAGCTCACATGGGGCGTGCTGCTCATTTCCATCGCAGTGGTCGTTATCATCACTTTGTTGGTGATCGCCAGCGTGAGCCGGGGACGTTCGCAACCGCTTCCAGCCGAGCCCGGCCAATTATTGGCGGTCGAAAGAGAAGAGGGCGGTCTCAACTGGCTGTGGATCGGTGTCGGTCTTTCGACGATCGCGCTGCTTTTCACCGTTGTCTGGACCATGGAGGTGATCGCCAAGGTCAATGCACCGCCAGCCAAACCTGCGCTCACCATCGAAGTCACCGGTCATCAATGGTGGTGGGAAGTGCATTACGCCAGCACCGATCCGGGCCGCGTTTTCACCACGGCCAATGAAATCCATATTCCCACCGGTGTGCCGGTCGCGTTCAAACTGATCGGCGCCGACGTGATCCATTCCTTCTGGGTGCCGAAACTCTCCGGCAAGACGGACATGATTCCCGGCCAGACCAACACGATGTGGCTCGATGCCGAAGAGCCCGGCATCTATCAGGGCCAGTGCGCGGAATATTGTGGTCCGGAACATTCGCTGATGAAGATTGTGGTGGTTGCCGAACCGCCTGACGATTTCAAGGCGTGGTGGGACAAGCAACTTCAATCGCCAGCGGTGCCTTCGGGGCAAGCCTCCGCCGGACAAATTGCTTTCGGGACGCATTGCGGCAGCTGCCATTCTGTGCGCGGCACCGATGCGATGGGAATATTGGGGCCCGATCTCAGTCACATCGCCTCGCGCAGGATGATCGCGGCGAACATCTTTCCCAATACGCTGCAAAACCTGACGAAGTGGATTTCCGATCCGCAAGGATTGAAGCCGGAAGCTTTGATGCAGAAGCCCGAACTGACGCCGACAGAGCTTGCAAACATCCGGTCTTATGTCGAGACGCTCAAATGAGGCGCGCATGACCACCGCCGACTACGAGCGCGCGCCTTCCGTCGCCGAAGCGGGGCCGGATTCCGAACTTGCACGCCGGCTGCAGAAAATGTGGGAAACCGCACCCGGTCTTAAAGGCGTGTTGGGCAGCGTCGATCACAAGGAGATCGGCATCCGCTACATGGTGACCGCCTTTGTGTTTCTGGCGCTCGGCGGGCTTGAGGCGGTGATCATGCGGCTGCAATTGGCCGGCCCCAACGAACATCTGCTGACGCCGGAGCAATACGACCAGATTTTCTCGGCGCACGGCATGACGATGATCTTTCTTTATGCCGGGCCGATCCTTTCCGGATTCAGCAATTATCTTTGGCCGCTGCTGCTGGGCGCGCGCGACATGGCGTTGCCGCGCCTCAATGCCTTTTCGTATTGGGTGTTTCTCTGCGCGGGCGTTTTTCTCTATGCGGGGATTGCGCTGGGTTATGGCCCCAATGACGGCTGGTTCAACTACGTCCCTTACGCTGCGCGCCAATACAATGGCGGCCCGAATATGGACATCTATTCGCTGGGAATGATCCTGCTCGGGATCTCCACCACGGCGGGTGCGATCAATTTTGTGGTGACTTTCCTGCGCATGCGCGCCCCCGGCATGTCGGTCAATCGGGTACCGATCCTGATCTGGGGCACGTTGACGGCATCGGCCGCCAATATCTTTGCCGTTCCTTCGGTCAGCCTTGCGTTCTTCCTGCTCTGGATGGATCGCAATGTCGGAACGCATTTCTTCGATGTGACTGCGGGCGGTCAACCTTTGCTATGGCAGCATCTGTTCTGGATGTTCGGCCATCCTTGGGTCTACGCCATCGTTCTGCCTGCAATGGGCATGGTGTCGGATGGGCTGCCGGTGTTCTGCCGCCGTCCTTTGGTGGGATATGCCGCTGTCGCGCTTGCCACCGTCGCCACGATGGTTCTGGGATTTGGCGTATGGGTACACCACATGTTCGCAACCGGGTTGCCGAACATCGCGCTTTCGTTTTTCAGTGCGGCCTCCATCATCATCGCGGTACCCAGTTCGGTCGCGGTGTTCGCCTGGATCGCGACGATCTGGGGCGGGCGGCCGATTTTCACGACGGCCTTCCTGTTTTTTTCTAGTTTCATCGTGCTGTTCGTGATCGGCGGTGTTTCCGGCTTCATGACCGGCTCGGTGCCTGTCGATTGGCAATTGACCGATACCTATTTCGTGGTGGCGCATATCCACTATGTCCTGATCGGGATCAATGTGTTTCCGGTTGTGGGAGCGACCTATTTCTGGTTCCCAAAATTCACCGGCCGTCTGATGGACGAACGCGTGGGCCGCTGGAATTTCTGGATCATGTTCATCGGCTTCAACATCGCCTTCCTGCCGATGCATTTGACTGGCCTGCGCGGCATGCCGCGGCGCATCTACACCTATGACGCCGACATGGGGTGGAACACACTGAACATCATCACGTCGGCCGGATCGGTGCTGTTCGCAATCGGGGTGCTGCTTTTCTTCTGGAACGTGTTCGTCAGCCGCAAACGCGGGCGCATCGCAGGCGACAATCCGTGGGATGCCCCGACGCTCGAATGGGCCACAACCTCACCTCCGCCGCCGTATAATTTCGTTGTCATTCCCACGGTGGGAAGCAGGCACCCATTGTGGGAAGACCGTTTGGGCGAAACGCGCAGCGATACCTATGTCGAAGCAGGCCTGGTGCTCGACAAAGGCCGCGAGAACATCGCCACCACACCGCTCGACGCGCAACCGGACGCGATCCTGAAGATGCCGGGGGATTCGCTTTCGCCATTTGTGTTGTCGCTTTGCTTGACGGCGATATTTGTGGGGCTGCTGTTGAATCTGTGGATTCTGGTTGGGTTGGCGGTTGTGGCCAGCGCCGCTGCGGTTCTCGGCTGGCTGTGGCCGGAATCGAAGCTTGGCGAGACGAGGACAGGTGTCCATGTCTGACCGCATCACCATTCAATCGAAATTGCCGGTCGGCGCCATCGACACGCGCGCGTCGGGCTGGTGGGCGATGATCTTTGTCGTCTTCACCGAAGGCGCGCTCTTTGCCTATCTGCTGTTCAGCTACTTCTACATCGCGGTGCAGCCGCACACATATGGCGACTGGCCGGATGGCGGTATCCCAAGCCTTTCGCTTGCGCTGCCCAACACGATCATCCTTCTACTTAGCAGCGTTGCCATCTATTGGGGCGAACGTGGGCGCAGGCTCGGCTCCAACAACAGGCTTGTTGCCGGTCTTGCCATCGGTCTGATCCTCGGTATCGCCTTTCTCGTCATCCAATATTTCGAATGGGCGGAACGGCCGTTTTCGCTGTCGTCCAGCGCCTACGGTTCGCTTTATTTCACCATCACCGGCTTTCACATGATGCATGTCGTTGCCGGCGTCATTGGTTTGGCTGCGATGCTGATCTGGTCCATCAAAGGTTATTTCGACCAAGTGCGGTATGCGCCAATCCAGATCGGATCGCTCTATTGGCATTTTGTCGATGCGGTTTGGTTGTGCGTGTTCTTCACCTTCTACATCACGCCGCGATTGGGTTGAGCATGAGCGAAACCGGCACTTCCACCCATCCCGCACCGCATCGGCATCGCGCGGAATTCTGGGTGCTGTTGTTCGGGGCCGCCGCCGCGCCTCTTGTCTGGATGGGCCATCTTTGGCTCAGCTACGGGCTTTCCAGCCGTACCTGCTTTCCGGCCGACATGGCCGATGCGGGTGTGTCCGGCGCAGGCTTGCGCGATGCGCTGCTGGTGTTCGATGCGGGCGCGATCGTTGTCTCTCTGATCGCGCTGTTCGTTTCCTATCGCAGCTGGCGGGCCACGCGCAAGGAAGCGCATGGCCGTGTCGAACACGCCGTCGAGATCGGCGAAGGACGCACACGGTTCCTCGCCATCTGGGGGATGATTTCCAGTTTGATGTTTTTGGTCGCTGTCGTCTTCGCTGCCATCGCTTCGATCATGGTGCCGCTATGTGGAAGCTGATCCTGGCGCCCTGGCATTTCGAACCGATGGTCATCGTCGCCATTCTGGTCGTGGCTGCGCTCTATGCAATAGGGCATTCAACTTTGCGCCGCGCACCGGCAGCTGCCTTTTATGCCGGACTTGTCGCAATCACCTTTGCGTTGCTGTCACCGCTTGACGATCTCGCCGACACTTTGTTTTCCGGCCACATGGCGCAGCATCTGCTGCTCATTCTGATAGCCGCGCCCTTGTTGGCCGTTTCGCGCGCTGGGACGGTTCTCTTCCTGGCATTGCCGCGCGAGCTTCGCTTGCCGCTATCCCATGCTGCGCGCTTGCTGCCGCGCGCTTGGCGACCCATCACATTCTGGCTTGGCTTTATCGCGGTTTTCCTGTTCTGGCATTTGCCGCAGGCTTATGGCTGGGCGCGCGAAAGCGAAACGGTGCATATCACCGAACATCTCACCTTGTTGCTTTCGGCTTACGCCTTCTGGTCGATCATTTTTGCATCGCGCGCGCGGGCGCCGAACTTTGCCGCGCGCTCCTTGTTCTGTGTGATCGCGGCCTTCGTCACCGATCTGCCTGCCGTCATCATGATCTTCTCGCCGGTTGCTTTTTATGCGGGCGATCCTTCGGCCATTTCCCAATGGGGGCTTACGCCGCTCGAAGATCAGCAATTGGCCGGTTTGATGATGTGGGTGCCGGCAAGCTTCTTGTTCTTCGGCGCAGCGATCTGGTGCTTCGCCAGATATCTGTCCCCGCAACCGTCTTCGCCCGCGCTCCGTTTAGAGGTTTCGCTATGACACGCCATCTGTCTTCCTGCCTGTTTGCCGCCATCGTTGGGATGTTCGGACCCGCAATGGCGCAAGGCGATCTTCAATCGCGGATGCAGGACGACAAGCAATGGGTGGTGCCTGCGAAGAACTATGCCAGCACGCGGTATTCCGGGCTTTCCCAGATCAATGCGAACAATGTGGGACAGTTGAAGACGGCGTGGACTTTTTCCGTCGGCTCCAATCATGGGCAGGAAGCGGCCCCCATCGTGATCGACGGCATCATGTATGTGGTGGGGGCCTATCCCAATGAAGTGTTCGCGCTCGACGCCACCACCGGCGATCTGAAGTGGAAATATTCGCCCGCCGTCGATCCCTCGTCGCAAGGGGTTGCCTGCTGCGACGTGGTCAACCGCGGCGAGGCTTATGACAACGGCAAGATCTTCTTCAACACGCTCGACAACCACACCATCGCGCTGGATGCCAAGACGGGCAAGGAAATCTGGGTTGCCAAGCTGGGCGATATTTCGCGCGGGCAGACGCTCACCATGGCGCCGCTTGTGGTGAAGGGGAAGGTGCTGGTCGGCAATTCCGGCGGCGAGATGGGCGTGCGTGGTTGGCTGACGGCGCTCGACGAGAACAGCGGCAAGATCGTGTGGCGCGGCTATTCGGTGGGGCCGGACAAGGACGTGTTGATCGGCCACGATTTCAAACCGTTCTACAAGGATGCGCAAGGCAAGGATTTGGGCGTCAAAACCTGGCCGCCCGGCCGCTGGCAGGTCGGTGGCGGCCCCGTTTGGGGTTGGATCTCCTACGATCCGAAGCGCAATCTAATCTATTACGGCAGCGGCAATCCCGGTCCGTGGAATTCCAACCAGCGCCCTGGCGACAATCTTTGGACCACCACGATTTTTGCGCGCGATGCGGATACAGGCGCGGTGAAGTGGGCCGATGTGCTGAACCCGCACGATCTCTTCGACTATGACGAGATCAACGAGAACATCCTGGTCGATCTACCGATCCATGGAAAAATGCGCTCGGTGCTTGTCCATCCCGGCCGCAACGGTTTCATGTATGTGATCGACCGTGACACGGGCGAAATCTATTCGGCGGATGCTTATGACAACGTCACCTCGACCAAATATATCGACCTGAAAACCGGACGCCCGGTGCGCAACGAAGCGCTGACCCCGCTGCTCGGCAAGAATGTCAGCGGTGTGTGCCCCGCTTCACCCGGTGCGAAGGATTGGCAGCCCACCGCCTATTCGATGAAGACCAAACTGATCTACATCCCGCATCAACATCTTTGCATGGACTACAAGACGAGCCAGGTGGGCTTCATCGCAGGCACGCCTTATGTGGGTGCGACCGTCGATATGTATGCAGGGCCCGGCGGTTATCGCGGCGAATTCGCGGCGTGGGACCCGGTGAAACGCAAGAAGGTCTGGGCCATCCACGAGAACTTTCCGGTGTGGAGCGGCACGATGGTGACGGCGGGCGACATTGCGTTCTACGGAACGCTCGACCGCTGGTTCAAAGCGGTGGACGCGCGGTCGGGTAAGCTTCTTTGGCAGTTCCATGCGCCGTCTGGTTTTGTCGGGCAACCCATCACCTATCAGGGCAGCGATGGAAACCAGTATATCGCGATACTGGATGGCGTGGGCGGCTGGCCCGGCGCCATCGCCAATGCCGAAATAGATCCGCGGGTGCGAAACGGTGCGCTGGGGTATGTCGGCGCGGTGCAGGATCTGCCTGCCTATACAAGTGGCGGCAGCACGCTTCTGGTGTTTGCGCTGCCGCACGGAAATGGCGTGCCCAACACGGAGAACGGCAATGCGGATCATTAGCCTGATCCTTGCAGCGTTTGTCGTCACGCCGGCCTTCGCAAACGGCACCTTGCGCGTCTGCGCCGATCCCAACAATCTGCCGTTCTCCAACCGGGCGGAAGAGGGTTTCGAAAACAAGATCGCAGACCTGATCGCCCGCGATCTTCACAAACAGGTCGCGTACACCTGGGCGACCGAAAACGAACGCTTTGTCCGCACGACCTTAAAAAAGGAAAGCTGCGACGTCATCATCGGCGTGCCGATTGGCGCGGATGATGTCGATACCACCAAGCCTTACTATACCTCCACCTATGTCTTCGTTTCGCGCGCGGATCGCCACCTGCAGATCGCGTCGTTGAAAGATCCCAGGCTGCATCATCTATCCGTGGGTGTGCATCTAATCGGCGATGAAGCCGTGCCGCCTGCCATCGCGTTGGGCGAAGAAGGGGTGGTCGATAACATTCATGGTTACATGATCTATGGCGACACCTCTCAACCCAATCCGCCGTCGCGCCTGATCGAGGCGGTTGCAGATGGAAAGATCGACGTCGCAGCCGCTTGGGGACCCTTGGGCGGGTACTTCGCCAAACACGCCGAGACGCCGCTTGCGGTCACCGCGATCACCGACACCAAAGATTTTGCGCCGCTGGTGTTCCGCTACGCCATCGCGATGGGCGTGCGCGAGGGCGACGGCACATTAAAACAGGAACTCGACGGCGCACTTGCCCGCAACAAGAGCGCCATCCGGCGCGTTCTTGTTTCCTACGGCGTGCCGTTGGCAGATGGAGGTACATGATGGAAAGAACCTCTCCGGCCTTTGCCGTTCTGGCGGGGCTTGCAGGTGTGGCGCTGCTGTTTGCACTTTTGCCGACGCCTGCGTTCCCGCAACAGAAGCACCCGCTTGCCGAATATCAGGGGCAGGTTCCCGCAGCCGCGCTGTTGCGCGTGCCGGTCACTGGAAATTATCCGGGCAATTCCACGGCGGGTTTGAACGTCGACTTGCAAAACCCGCTTGCCAACGATCCCGATGCGGTGCAGCGCGGCATGAAGGATTTCGATGCGTTCAATTGTTCGGGCTGTCATGCGGCAAATGCCGGTGGCGGCATGGGGCCATCGCTCAGCAACAATACGTGGATATATCGCTCAAGCCCCGGCAACATCTATCTGACCATCATCCAGGGCCGTGCCGCCGGTATGCCGGCATTCGGCGCCATGCTGCCGGACCGCACGGTGTGGGAGTTGGTTGCTTATATAAAGAGCATCAGCGAAAAACCCGGTCCCACCTTCGGCAAGACAACCTCTGTCTCCCCGCAATCGCCCGACACCCAACAAGTTCCCGCGGGCAAAATGCAGACGGCGACGCCCTGGAAATTCACCGAGCCGATGCCGAAGCAGGGCCGGAAATCCTGAGCGCCGTTGTTCCGGCACCAAAAGCTTTGCCGGGAGTTTCGTTTTCGAGGTGATCTACGTCACCGGCAGAGGCGATCCAATGACCCTGAAGGCACCAGAAACAACCGGTATTGTTCCCCCGATGACCCGTCGCAGCGTGCTTGCGGCCGCAGCCGTTTCCACGGCGCTACCCCTTGCACCGGCCGGTGCCAATTCTCCCCAACCGCCGTCACGCACTATCCCTGTCGATCTCACCGTCAACGGCAAGCGGGAAAGCCTCACGCTCGACCCGCGCACGACATTGCTGGATGCGTTGCGCGAACATCTTGATCTCACAGGCTCCAAGAAAGGCTGCGATCACGGGCAATGCGGTGCCTGCACTGTCCATGTGGATGGCAAGCGCGTGCTCTCTTGCCTGACATTGGCCGCATCGGTTCGTGGACCTGTCACCACCATTGAGGGTCTCGCCACTTCCGACGGTGCGCTGCACCCGATGCAGCAGGCGTTCATTGATCAGGATGCCTTCCAGTGCGGCTATTGCACGCCCGGTCAGATCATGTCGGCCGTTGCCTGCGTGGCGGAAGGCCATGCGGAAACCGACGCCGACATTCGCGAATATATGAGCGGCAATCTCTGCCGTTGCGCCGCCTATCCGAACATCGTTGCCGCTGTGAAGCAGGCGCGGCCTATGATGGAGAAAGGCTGATGCGCAATTTCGAATATGTGCGCGCCCCCGATGTGGCTGCTGCCATTCATGCAGCGGCATCCGGCGAACGTATCCCGCCGACAAATGCGCCTGCGCAGTTTCTTGCCGGTGGCACCACGCTGCTCGACCTGATGAAGCTCGATACGATGCGCCCCGAACGGGTGGTCGACATCAACGATCTAGGGGTGCGTTACGGGGCCATCGAGGGCGACCGGCATGGTCTGCATTTGGGCTCGTTCGTTCACATGGCCGAAGCGGCGGATCATCCACTCATTCAGCGCGAATTTCCCGTCATCGCGCAATCGCTGCAATTGGCGGCGAGCGCGCAGATCCGCAACATGGCCACATTGGGTGGAAACGTTCTCCAGCGAACGCGCTGCAACTATTTTCGCGATCCAAGCTGGCCCCAGTGCAACAAACGCATGCCCGGTTCGGGCTGCGGCGCATTCGAGGGCGTCAACCGCAAGCATGCAATCCTCGGCACGAGCAAATCCTGCATCGCCGCCTATCCGGGCGATTTTGCGCAAGCTCTGGTGGCGCTGGACGCCAAGGTGGAAATCGCGGGGCCCAATGGCGCAAGGGCCATTCCATTCGAGACCCTGCATGTCGAACCGGGCAATACGCCCGAGGTCGAAACCGTTCTTGCACCGGGCGAGCTGATCACCGGGTTTCAGATCGCAGGCAATGCCCGCCGCTCGCTCTATCTCAAGATACGGGACCGGCAGTCTTACGAGTTCGCGCTTGTCAGCGCCGCGGTGGTGCTCGACCTGCACGGCAACACGGTCAACGACGCGCGTATCGCGCTTGGCGGCGTCGCCACCCGGCCGTGGCGAGCGCGAGAAGCGGAAGCCTTGCTCAAAGGTCAGGCGATGAATGTCGAAGCAGCGGGGCGCGCGGCGCGAGCTGCTTTTGCCAACGCGGTCACTCACGGCGGAAATGATTTCAAAACCGATCTTGGCCGGCGAACGCTGGTGCGTGCGCTTATGCGCGCCGCTGCGATGGAGGCCTGAATGGGTATTGGAACGGCAACGCCTCGCCTGGACGGCAGGCTGAAAGTGACCGGGCAGGCCCATTACGGTTCCGATGTTTCGCTGCCCAAGGCGGCATACGCCTATCTGGCGACCAGTGCCATCGCCCGCGGCCGCATCGCGGCGATAGATAATCGTGCAGCGCGCGCGGTGCCCGGCGTGATCGATATCTTCACCTATCGCAACATCGGCCAGATCGAGCCCGGCCAGACGTTCGCGCAGCAAGGGTATATGGGCACATCCATCGCGCCGCTGGCATCGGCCGAGATCTTCCACGATGGACAGATTGTGGGCGTTGCCGTTGCCGACACGTTTGAAGCCGCGCGCGAAGCAGCCCATCGCCTGAAGTTCGCTTACGCCGAAGACAAACCTTCTGCGGGGTTTGACAGTCCCGGTAGCGACATGATCGCGCTTCGGGACATCAAATCCGCCAAACACCAGGATCCTTCGGTGGGCGACGCGCCGGCAGCCTTTGCCAGTGCCGCCGTGAAGCTTGATCAGCATTATGCAACGGCCACCCAGCACCACAACCCCATCGAACTTTTCACCACGGCCTGCGCGTGGTCGCACGGCAAACTCACCGTCTGGGAATCGAGCCAGAACATGTGGGGCTTCAAAAATGGGCTGGCGAAGCAGCTTTCCATCCCGCCCGAAGATATCGAAGTAATCTCGCCTTTTGTCGGTGGGGCGTTCGGCAGCCGCGGCTCGCTCACCCAGCGCACGGCGATCATTGCGCGCGTGGCGCAGAAGATTGGCCGTCCCGTCAAGCTGATGAGCACGCGGGATCAAGGTTTCACCATCGCCGCCTATCGCGCCGAAACCCGCCATCACATCAAGCTGGGCGCGGATCGCAATGGCAAGCTCGTGTCGCTCACCCATGACGGCGAAGAAGTGACCAGCCGCCCGGACGATTACAACGTGTCGGGCACGGAATCCTCGACGCGCCTTTATGGCTGCCCCAACGTCTCGTCCAAGGTCTCCATCGTACACGCAGACCGCAACACGCCCGGCTTCATGCGCTCGCCGCCGGAAACGCCCTATCTGTTCGCGCTCGAAAGCGCGATGGATGAGCTGTCCTATGCGCTGGATATGGACCCGGTCGAATTGCGCCGCGTCAACGACACCCAGAAAGAACCGATCAAGGGTTTGCCCTATTCAAGCCGTTCGTTGATGCAATGCTTCGATGTGGGCGCCAAGGCTTTTGGCTGGTCCAAACGTGAAAAGGCGCCCGCTACTATGCGCGATGGCGACTGGCTGGTGGGGTGGGGTACAGCGGCCACTATGTATCCCTCCAATATCGCGCCGTGCACGGCGCGCGTGACGCTTTATCCCAACGGTCACGCCCGGGTGCAGGTGGCAACGCATGAAATCGGTACGGGCATCTATACGGTGTGCGCGCTCATCGCTTCCGACAGGTTGGGCATCGATACCGGGAATATCGCTGTCGAGATAGGCGATTCCAAACTGCCGCCCGCGCCCGTTTCGGGCGGTTCCAATTCAACCGCCAGCGTCGGCAATGCCATCGTAAAAGCCTGTGACGAGATTCTTGCGAAGAAAGCGCAAGGCGCTAATGGTGTGATCGAGGCCTATGCCGAGAACACGCCGAAAGGCGCACCGAAAGACGGCATCCAGAAACTCTACAAGGGGCAGCCGAGCTTTGTCGGCGGCTCGCACGGTAAGGAAGACATCAGATATGCGTTCGGTGCGCATTTCATCGAGGCGCGCGTGCATTCCCTGACCGGCGAAGTCCGCGTGCCGCGCACCGTCAGCGTTTTTGCGGCTGGCACCATCGTCAACCCGATGACCGCCCGAAGCCAGCTTATGGGCGGGGTGATCTGGGGCATTTCGGCGGCGCTTCACGAAGCAACCGAAATCGATCGCAATCTCGCGCGCTATTACAACAATGACCTTGCCGAATACATGATTCCCGTGAACGCAGACGTCGGCACTGTCGAGATCGTTTTAATTCCGGAGAAGGACAATGAGGTCAATCCGCTAGGGATCAAAGGCATTGGCGAACTGGGGAACGTCGGGATGAATGCAGCCGTCGCCAACGCCGTTTATCACGCCACGGGCATACGCGTGCGCGGATTGCCGGTACGGATCGAAAAGCTGTTGGCATCCCGCGCGATGGAGTTGCGTGTCTAGAAAAGCCATAGCCCCGATATTGGGATTGCTGGCGGCCATCTCAATTTTTTCCACCGCCTGTGCCGCTGATGATCTGATCGCGCGCGGCAAATACCTTGCCACGCTGGGTGATTGTTCGAGCTGTCACACCCTGCCGGGCGCGCCTGCATTCGCTGGTGGGGTTGCATTTCGCACGCCCTTCGGAACGCTTTATTCCACCAATATCAGCCCCGACCGCGAAACCGGCATCGGGAAATGGTCTGCCGGAGATTTCCATCGAGCCATGCATTCGGGAGTACGTCCCGACGGCACGCATCTTTATCCGGCATTTCCTTATACGAACTTCACGCTTCTTTCGCGCAAGGATACCGATGCGATCTTCGCTTATCTGAAAACAATCCGCCCGGCGCATGCGCCCGCGCGTGAAAGCAAGCTGCGCTTCGGGTTGGGCTGGCGCGGGCTTGTGGCCGGTTGGAATTGGCTCAATTTTAAGCCGGGAGAGTTTCGGCCCGACTCTGCACAATCCGCGGTCTGGAATCGTGGCGTATTCCTGGTCCACGGCCTTGGTCATTGCGGCCTGTGTCACACGCCAAAAAACGCCCTCTATGCAAACCGTCCCGATCAAGCGCTATGGGGCGAAGTCATGGAAAACTGGTTTGCCGCCGATCTGACCGGCAACGATCAGGAAGGTCTTGGCAAATGGTCCGTGGCAGACATCACCCAATATCTGAAAACGGGCCGAAGCGCGCGTGGGCGCGTGTCGGGCACCATGACCGAAGTGGTACGCAATTCGACAAGCCAGATGAGCGATGGAGACCGGTTGGCCATTGCGACTTATCTCAAATCGTTGCCCGCTTCGCATCCTATCACCCATGAACAACGCCCGTCGTCGGAGACGATGCAAGAGGGCGAGGCTGTCTATACGCAGACCTGCTCATTGTGCCACGAAGCCCATGGCAGGGACCCGGCTATCGCTCCCAGCTTACATGGGGATACGGTTGTTCTAAGCCGTAATCCGACAACGGTCGTTCGGATCATTCTGCAAGGCACACAATCTTTTCGTTCCCCAAACGAGTGTGTGGGTTTCTCGATGCCGGCTTTTGCCGCTTTAAGCGATCGTGAGATCGCTGGCGTTGCGACCTTCATCCGAAATACCGGAGGAAACCGAGCCCCTGAAGTTACTGCGGCTAACGTTTCAGCATTACGGAATGCTCTCTTGAGACCTACGCGATGAGCGTGCGAACTTCCTGATCAGTCGTTGCTGAAGGGTAGGAGGGCCTGCTCGAAATGAACTTTTACTTCGACGCGCGGTAATATGATAAACAAAAGCTTCGACCACATATTGCTCATTCTCTTCAATCGGTGATGCGTATCTGCTCTACTGCTTCGCGTGTCTGAGAAGGTGGGATTGCACGACGTTGAGTCATCCCCTTCATCACGTTTTGATCGTGGGCGCGGGCTTTGGCGGCCTTGAAACCGCACACGGCCTGGCCGGATCAGGCGTTCGGATCACGGTCGTCGATCGCCGCAATCATCATCTGTTTCAGCCGCTGCTCTATCAGGTCGCCACCGCATCGTTGGCGCCTTCCGAGATTGCGTGGCCTGTCCGCCACCTATTGCGCAAGCGAAAGGATGTTACGACGCTGCTGGCGGCCGTTGCCGGTATCGACAAGCTGAAGCGAGCGGTCCTGCTCGAAGGAGGCGGTGAAATAACATACGACACACTGGTGCTTGCCACGGGTGCTCGCCACGCCTATTTCGGCCACGATGAATGGGCGGCTTACGCACCGGGCCTTAAGACGCTGGAAGATGCCACCGACATTCGCGGGAAGATTCTGCTTGCCTTCGAAATGGCCGAACGCGAGGCAGATGCGCAACGCCGCGCTGCCCTGCTGACCTTCGTAATTATTGGGGCAGGCCCGACCGGTGTCGAATTGGCAGGAACCATCGCCGAACTTGCTCACCATCATTTGCGCAGCGACTTTCGCAATTTCGACCCAGACGCCGCGCGCGTAATCCTGATCGAAGCGGGGCCTCGCGTTTTGCCGAGCTTCGCCGGGAGCTTGTCTCTCTATGCCCATCGTGCATTGGAAAAGCTTGGCGTCGAAGTTCAGCTTGGCCATCCGGTGCGGGAATGCGATGCGGACGGCGTGATGTTCAACGGCACCCGTTTGATGGCGAAGACGATCGTCTGGGCAGCCGGCGTGCAGGCGTCTTCCGCCGCCAACTGGTTGAATGTGGATACCGACCGTGCACGCCGCATCAAGGTGGAACCTAACCTGAGCGTTGCCGGCAACTCTGAGATTTTCGTGATCGGCGATACGGCAACGATCAATGCCTGGCACGGCAAGCCAGTCCCGGGCATTGCGCCGGCTGCCAAACAGCAGGGTCGCCATGTGGCGCGCACCATCAAGGCGCGCCTTCGTGGCGACACGCGTTCGCACCCGTTTCGCTACAAGCATGCTGGAAGTCTTGCGACCATTGGCAAACGCGCGGCCGTGATAGATTTCGGCTGGATCAAACTCACCGGCTGGCTTGCCTGGTGGGTGTGGGGCCTGGCCCACATCTATTTCCTGATCGGGCTTCGCAATCGGCTTGCCGTGGCGATGAACTGGCTTTGGATTTATGCCACTGGCAACCGCAGTGCCCGCCTCATCACGCGGCCTGCCGCGAAGTGAATGTCGCGTGGGTGATGGTTACGTCCATCCCGTTCGGGCCGCTCGTTATTTTGACTTGCGCTTCCAGCTGATTGGCGAGTGCATTGACGAGGCTTGTGCCCAGGCCGCCCTTCTTGGTTGTTTCGTCTCTTTCGGGCCTTCCGATGCCGTTGTCGGAAACCGACAATTTCCAATCCGTCCCATTCACTTCGTAACGGACCGTTACGGCGGCGGACGCCTTCTGATCAGGGAAGGCGTATTTCAAGGCATTGATCACGAGTTCGGTGACGATAAGACCGAGGCTGACGGCATCGGCCGAGGAGACCGTCCCATCGTCTGACTTAACGCTCAGCACAGCCGGACGATTGTCGCCGATCATCGACTCGGCCAAGGATTCGCACAGTTTCGACAGATAGGGTGCGATCTCGATCAGGTCGCTGCTGCCGGAGATGTGCAGATGCCGTTGCACGGCGGCCACCGACATGACGCGGCGATGAGCATCTTGCAAATGCTGGCGTGTTTCCTCGGAGGTGACCGCGCGCGCTTTCAACAGCAGGATGCTTGCGATGATCTGCAGACTGTTGACGATGCGGTGCTGCATTTCTTCCAGCAGCATTTCCTTCTGTTGCAGAAGATCGTGTGTCTGCTTCTGAAGAAGTTCTTTTTCCTTCTCGACACCGCGCCGCTCGGTTATGTCCTCGAAACTAAGCAGAATGGCCTTCTGATATTTTCCTTCGTGCACCACATTGCGGGCGTGCACAAGCAATGTGCGTGGTCCGGTACCCCAGAAATCCTGAGAGACTTCGGCCGTTCCTGTGGCGGGTTGTTTGCCATTCGTTTGTTCGAGAAGTGCGCGCAGCGCAGGCACGTCCCAGACTTCATTGTCCAATGCGAACAAATGCTGATAGGGCGTGGTTTCCGCGTCAAATCGAAAGGCTTGATGGAAAGAGCTGCTCGCGAACCGGATATTCAAATTGCCATCAAGCACAAGTATGGGCTCGCGCACCGTGTCGACGATAATCTGCGCGAGCGAGCGCGCATCCTCATTGTGTTCAGTAACCTGTTTCACCTGGTCCGGCCGCCGCGACCCTAGGCTTATTGGGGAAGCAAAGCAAAAAAGGCAGGGGAACGAACTTCTTGAGGCGGGGGTTATTACTTTGAGGGAACATGCATGTTCGCTCTGCACTGCACGCGTTCCAATTGGAACTTCGCCAGGCTTTCTCGAAAGAAACTCGATAATGTTGAACAGGATGAGCACGTTGCTCACAAAATCGGCATTCGGTGCAGACTATTTTCGCGTCAAAGTTTACGCGTTGACTGAGTGTGAGCCGTCAGGACCGATTTGGAGACCTTTACATGTCATTTGAAACGATCCTCGTCTGGTTGCTTGTGGGCGCCATTGCAGGATCCCTCGCAGGAATGGTCATTAAAGGCAGCAGTTATGGTATGATCGGCGACATTGTTGTCGGCATCATTGGCGCTTTTGTCGGTGGTTGGCTCTTGCCAGGGGTGGGACTTAATTTGGGCGCTGGCCTGGTCAGCGTTGTCTTCAGTGCCACAATTGGAGCCATTGCGTTGCTGCTTGTCCTGAGATTGGCCCAGGCGCCCAATCGCCGGCTTTTACCTTGAACAGCAAAGTGAAGAAGCGTCTTGCGCCCAGAAGAGAAGACTCCGCCAGCGACGGAGCATTTCGCTTGAGCCGCATCTATGCGGAAGGCTGGAACGCAGCAAGAAAGATGCTTTTGACCGATGGCGGCGATTTCGATGCGGCAGGCAGCGCGCTACTCAATCCTTACAATACAGAGCCGCAACGATCACGCTGGGCCGAAGGCTTTGCCAAAGCGATGGGCAACTAACGGTGTAATGCCGCTATTATGCGCTGCCTGAAGAAACAAGGTGAAAGAAATGAAGCCGCTTATTCGCTACGGAAAGCGCATTCCTCTTCTGCCAAGTGTGCAGATCCGGCACGAGCTTCGGATGTTTTGCGCCCAGGAAGACATCCGCGAGCGCTGTGCGGAAGCCGAGGGACTGCCAATCGACTCGTCGTGGGAGCAGATTTGCGAACGCCGCACTTTGTTGGCGGTGGAGATTTAATCTCTCGGACCGTCCAAACTGGCGCCGTGCGTATGCAGAAATCTCGCAACCTGCTCTTTCAACTTGACCGGATCGCGCGATGTTGCCGCTTGAAAAAGCTTTTTTTGAATATCAGTGGGAAGATTGGCCCATTGCGAGATAACACCGGCTCCAAGGCGATGCAAAACGTCTTCTTCGCTTTCGGCCAATTCGGCGCGACGAATGCGTTCTTCGACCCAGGCGGATTTCGGAGCTCCACCTTCATTTTCCCACCTGGCGAGTCCGTTTCCTAGATTGGCGGGTTTTGCACCCTTCGGGCGCGATCCACCATTCGATCTGTTCCGGGCTTTCATCATCAGACCTCCCTTTCTGGCCTATCGGGACGCTCTGCAGATTTCACGAATAGAGCGTGCTACGCGATCTTGATGTTATCTCCGCTATCCTACCGCGAACAGATCGAAAGATGTTCTGGCTTTCGCGTCACCTATTTGGCGGGTTTCCAGCCAAGAGTTTGGAAAATTGGAGCTATTTTTCGTATTGCGGCGGCAATCGTCCGGCTTGGTATAGGAACATAGGTTCTTCATCATACTCGCCAAGTTCCGAATCTCCCGACGTCGAGAGAGCCATCACGCCGACTTTGGTTTGCGCCAGCCTCTCTGCTGTCCGACGGGCAACATCGGCGGATTTACACCGGATGGGTGTGTCGGCTTTCAACCCATTACCCCGGCCGACGTTAAATGACTGGACGAGGTAAATTGTTTCTCGGGTCATGTGGTTAGTCCCCACTGGCAGCAATAGGAGGCGCCGATTCGACAACCCAATAGACGCCAAGAAGATGGCGCATGCAATTCGAGGACGTGATATGATACCACCGATGGAGAAGTCATGCAGCGAATACCTCGAGCATCTGATTTAACCGTTCCGGAACTGTTGTCGTTACGGGAAATCGTTGCTGGGAATTTCACCAGCACGGGGACGGTTTCGTTGGCGAACAGAACAAAGCTTCTGGAATTGGGCCTTATTCAATCGGCGATGGGCGGGTTGATGGCGACGCCCTCGGGCAGGATCGTCGCGCGTATGTAAGGTTGCCCAATGAGCATTCGATGCGCGCCCCGCGAAAGCCGGATCAACAGTGGTTAGACCGAAATGGAGTATGAATGGACGAGCTCAGAAAGACGAGTTTCACAGATAGAATTACTCAAGCGGCCAAGGCGCGCGAAGCACAGCTTGCCAGAGCGCGCGCCAAATCGCCGGCCAATGATCCCGATTTCGCGAAACGTCAGGCCGAGCGGGCAGATTTGAAGGTCTCGCGGGACGCCCGCGAAGCACGACGCCGTGCGGAGAAGCTCATCGAAACCGAGAGTCGTCTGGCCAAGAAGCTTGCGGAGACCGCGGTAGAAAAGGAAGCGGGTCTGGCTGCCGCGGAGGCACACGAGGAGAGCCGGCGCAAAGATGCCGAACGCACGACCGCCCTTGCCATTCAACAAAAGGCCGCGCGCGACGCACGGTATGCTGGCCGCAAGCTGCGCCAAAATGAGCGGTGAGAATATCGTTCGCGAAGCGTCGGCTGCGGTCCGGCGAAGTGGTTGAGCGGTTTATGCGGGCCGATCGGCCATTTTTGCGAACACCAGGCCGTCCTTGTTGTCCTGCATCAATTTGGTGAGTCCTGGCGTTGTGACCAAGCCAAGGCCGCTGGGCAGGCCGGTGTCGGAATCGGCATTGATTTTGCCATAGCTCGCCGTCGTGATCTTGTCCCATCTTCCCGAAGGCTTCTTGATTTCGAGGCTCGCCACTGTCGTTTTCATTACAAGGCGAACGATCGCGGTATCGCGTGCCGATGGTTTGGTAAGGCTTGGGTGCCCGGCAATCATCTGCCACCCGTTGGCAAGCGCCCATTTGGTCAGTTCTTCTTTGGTCATTTCGAAGCCTTGCGCATGTCATTTTGCGCCCGATATTGGTGCGGACCATAACCCGACTCGCCTTGTTCCGGATCGAGGCTTGAGCAGATCGGGCTTACTACCGAATTCTAGGAAGATCTCTTAACCGATACGCGCACCCAGTTGCGTTCCGATCCACTTCAACATGTCCGGTCCCCATACGGAAAACGCAAGAACGGCCGCGAGAACCAAGCCAAATGTGTCAATCCAGATCATGAACAGCTCTTATATCAAGACTGTAGCAAGCGCCACACCTGAACTGGCCCTCGAACGCGCCGGAACCCACCGAAAAACCGGGCGCCACGAATTCCGTTCGCCAATCGCGCTCTTCTTCGGCGCGAGAAAGAAACGCTTACCCGCACGTGAAGCATTCCGGACAACGTAAAGATATTTTCAATCGGCGACGGCTCATCGAGAAGAAATCTATTGACGATGTAGATCGCACAACTGTGCTAACCTCGCATATCAAGCCGAAAGGGTATCCAATGGCTTCTCGACGATCTCATGCAAAGCGAAATGCGAAGAAACGCTCGGTTTTTAAGCAGAAACAAGAAAGCGGTGAGGTGGCTGCGCCCGCGAGAACTAGCAAGAGGGGACGGCGCATAGCAATCTTGCGAGAACCGCATGCCGTTGTCGCTGTGAACTAGATCTCACGTGCTTCGAACACGGTTGAGGCGTCGAGAACTGAGCCGGGAGATTTTGGCGACGGCGTCCAAACAGCGAAAATACGCGCAGAGACCTCGTGACCATACCTCTCAACGGAAATGGTGTCTCCGTATCGAGGGGGTGGTTGGTCGATTTCGGTTGCAAGAAACCCTTTCGCTGAACCGTCTTTGAACTTTATGTTTATGCGATATGCCATTCGACTCTTCCTGGAGAGCGATCTAGTTAGGCCAAATTTGGTCAAAGCCCTAATTGTTCGAGAAGATTCCCGCCCGTCGTCATTTGACAATGTCGGCGATAGCGCGCGTGGTAGTGGCAAGTTTCTTTGTTGTGCCTTTATGCCGCCCGCGTTCCCGGTCTTGGGTTTTCAGAACATCATGGAAATCGTTGTTTTCCGGCACGATCTGAATAACCAGAATGGATGACAGCGCCAGACCCGTTGCGGCAAGGGCCGGTGACTTAGGACGACATAAAGACGGTATTGGAGAATTGGTTGGACTATTTGGGCTACGATCTTGAGGAAAAGCCGCTCATGGTTGGGTGGCAGGTTACAATCACGAAAGACGGAACTTTCGTCCGGCATACGAGCATAGCCAAGGAGCGAAGTATCGTCGTGGAAGAGGCGCACAAATATGTCGACGCCCAAATGCGGCCGGTGGAAATCTCGGCAACCAAGAAGACCTGAATCAAAGGAGACAGAAGGTGGGTGCTAGGACAATGAATTCGAAGAAAAAAGGCAAGCGGCGTCGCCACGCAAAATCCCGAAAAGCTTCGAGCGAAGCACTGGCTACTGCCACACTGAATCGCTCAGAACCTCGCCGAGGGTCCCCGGCGGGAGCCAGCAGAAGCTAACCAAAATGTGGCAATAAGCTTCCCAATACGCCGCCGTTCACACTGTCAGCCGGCGCACTGTATTTCATGCCGGTTGGCGAGCCGCGCAGCTTAGTTGCCGCGCCAGCCATCGTTGCCGTCACGATCGTGTTTCCAGTCGGAGTAGTGATTGCCCCGGTAGTTGCGATAACTGTCGCGATCGTTGTCGTTTGACCATTGGTGCCACTGATGCCGATTGTCCCAATAGCCGTCGCTGTACGCATATTGAATGCCGCCAAACTCAACAGATACCTGGGCGCTGTCGTTGTCGTGCCGATGGCCCGAATAGCCGTAGCGGTCATGGTCACGTGTCACGCAGCCGGAGGTGAGGGCGGCGCCTGCAATCGCCAGAGCGACCGCCGTCGCTTTCAATATGATCGTCATGTCGAATTCCTTTCGTGCAACTGGCCAATGGGCACAGCCGCTGCTTATTTGCTCGCATTCGGTGAACGTGACGTCTCATAGAGACTTGCACGTAGATTACAAACGTTTGTGTGGACAATTTGTTCCAGAACATTCGCCGGTCTGTCATGTGTATGTCCGGCCGCAGGTTGGTCGTTAGCGACGCGCACGCTTTGGTGCAGCCAGCCGACGTGCATTGGCTTTCATTATGGTGAGATAACGTTTCAAGACCGTCTGGGGAGCCCCGCCGCGCGCCAAAGTTTTCGCAACTTCTAACGAGGCCGCGATTTTCTCATCGACCATCTTTTGCCCTTCCTTTTGCGCTGCGGGCCCGCCGGCCGCCAGTTTCATCAGGCGAAGGGCAATCACGCGCTGCGCTTCCAGATTTGCTGCCGCGATATCCGAATAAAATTTCCACCACATCGGGATTGGGCTCTTGTTCAAGCAGCGAGTTGGGAGAAAGCGACGCCGAGCGAATTCGCGTCATAGGGCTTGGGAAGAAACCGACTGCCTTTCGGCAGGTCGCTTTCTTTCGGCGTTTGCATACCCGATGTCACAATGATTTTTATGGGAGGCCAGCGCTTGCTCACGGCATGGGCAAGCTTCAAACCATCGATCGAACCGGGCATATCTATATCGGTGAAGATGAAGCGAATGTCGTTTCGGGCTTCCAATATTCGAATTGCTTCATCGGCGTCACCGGCCTCGAGGATGCGATACCCGGCCTCCTGGATCATGTCGACTGCCATCAGGCGAATGAGCGCCTCGTCCTCGACGATAAGGACGTAACCCTTATCATCTGACCGAAGAGCCACTTTTTAACTCATAAGAAATGTCGCTCAACGGCAACGCCTCTGGCTGGTGAACGATCCTCTTCAGTTATGGGGCATTTTGCGCGGTGACGGCTGAGATGGCTAGGCTGCCACATCGACCGGCTCACCCTGGTTCATTTCGTGGCCAGTGAAGCTTCTTGTGGTCGGAGGGGGCAGGCCGTTTTTCTTAATCTCGGCAAGCAATTCCTTCTTGCGGGCGGCAAGCTGTTCGCCCAGCGCATCCATATCCACATCACCTTTGCGTGCCTGGGCGAAAAAACCGTCCCCTGGCTTTTCCTCTTCCTTGACGTGGTGCTTGATGTCCTCGCTGAGGACTTTCATCTTGGCGTCGTAGAATTCGTTGTCCGGCTCGCTGCCGGCAAGTTCGGCAATCAGAACCTTCGCGCCGTCATGCTCGACATAAGCTTCGGTCCGCAGGTCGTCATCGACGGCTTCTTTGCACGCCGGATAGAATATCTCCTCTTCAATCGTCGCGTGCACGGATAGTTCGGTGCATATCTCTGTCACCAAAGCTTTCTTGGCTTTGGCGCCCTTGGCGTTTTCGAACTTCTCGAAGAGTGCTTCCACCTTGCGGTGGTCGGCTTTCAAGAGGGTAATGGCGTCCATTTTATCGTTTGGCATTGTTTAACTTCCTTTTGGTTGTTTGGGTTTGGGCAGTGGCCTAAGGGACGGCTCGCGCGGCCAGAATTTTCCCTCGAACGCCTTGCCGATAAACACTGCGGCATCAGAGGGTTTGGTCAGTTGCACGCAAGCATCGTCGAAGGAGCTTTCGTCGAGACCGGCTTTGGCGAAAAGTTGTTTGGTGTTGGCAGTGAAGCCGATAACCTTTAGATGCGAGAAAGCATCGCGGACGAAATCCTGCGCCGCGCCCATTCCCGCCAGGCGCTGTGCGCCATCGTCCGACGCTATGATCGCCACATGATCGAAGAGCGAGGACGGCCCGCCTTCGACGCGCTGGTCTGCAGGTAAATGCTTGCCGTCGGATAACACAGCACCGGAAATCTTTTCGGCAACGACTTTGACTCTGGCACCTGCCGATTGTGCAGCCTTTATGACGGCGCCGACGACGGCGGCGTTCGCGCCGTCGCTCACCAGCAACCCAATGCAGCGGCCCTTCAGTGTGGGCTTTGCTTTACCCACGATGCTCAGTTGTGGCGACGGCTTCATGTCGTGCGGCGCCACGGCCGCTTTGAATGTCTGAACCTTGCCGAGCCCCAAACCTGCGGCGACTTTCGAGGCTAGCGTTTGGTCGATGTTGAACAGATGAGAGGTAACCCGTTCGCGGACTGCCGGTGTTTCTACCTTGCTGAGCTCAAAGATCAGCGCAGCGGCAATGTGATCCTGTTCGACATCGGTCTGGCTACGGAAGAAAAGACGTGCTTGCGTGTAATGGTCGGCAAAGGATTCCGGGCGGATGCGCAGTTTGGCGCCTTCTTCTTCTGCGGCGAACGAGCGAAATCCTTTTGAGGTTTCGCGCGGCCCTGACGGATCGAGACTGTTCGGTTCGTAGTTCACACGCCCCTTCGGCACCAGCATCTGCATGTGGCCATCGCGCTGATTGTTAGCGAAGGGACATTTGGGCGCGTTGATCGGGATCTGGTGGAAGTTGGGGCCGCCCAGCCGCTTGAGCTGCGTATCGAGATAAGAGAACAGGCGGCCTTGCAGCAACGGATCGTTGCTGAAGTCTATTCCGGGCACCACATTGCCGGCGCAAAATGCAACTTGTTCCGTCTCCGCAAAGAAATTGTCGGGGTTGCGGTCGAGAACAAGCCGGCCCACCGGTCGAAGCGGCACCAGTTCTTCCGGCACAAGCTTGGTCGGATCGAGGACGTCGAAGTCGAAGGCCTCTGCGTCTTCTTCGCTGAAGAGCTGGACCGAAAGTTCGAACTCGACCGTGTCGCCGCCGTTTATGGTCTCCCACAGGTCGCGGCGATGAAAATCCGGATCGGCGGCACTGATTTTGAGAGCTTCGTCCCAGACGACCGATTGTGCGCCAAGGGCAGGACGCCAATGGAACTTCACGAAGGTCGATGCGCCTTTGGCATCGACAAGGCGAAAGGTGTGAACGCCGAAGCCTTCCATCATGCGGTAGCTCCGCGGGATAGCGCGGTCCGACATGATCCACATGATCATGTGAAAGCTCTCGGGCGTGAGCGAGATGAAGTCCCAGAAGGTGTCGTGAGCGGTCTGTGCCTGGGGAAACTCGCGGTCTGGTTCGGGCTTGGCGGCGTGAACAAGATCGGGGAACTTGATCGCGTCCTGGATAAAGAAGACAGGCATGTTATTGCCCACGAGGTCGAAGTTCCCTTCCTCGGTGTAGAATTTGACCGCGAAGCCGCGAACATCGCGCGCCAGATCGCGTGACCCTTTGTTGCCGGCAACGGTGGAAAACCGCACGAAGACGGGCGTACGCGCGCCTTTCTTCTGCAAGAAGGCAGCTTTGGTGACTTTGCCAAGTGGATTTGTCACTTCGAAGTAGCCGTGCGCTGCCGAGCCGCGAGCATGAACGACCCGCTCCGGGATGCGCTCGTGGTCGAAGTGCATGATCTTTTCCCGAAGGACGAAATCTTCGAGAAGAGTAGGGCCGCGTTCGCCGATTTTCAGCGAGTTTTGATTGTCGGAGACGGGAACGCCCTGGTTTGTCGTCAACTCGGTTCCGCTGCGCGGTGCGGTCTGATGAAGTTCCCCTGCATTGCCGACAGCCGTTTCTATTCGCGCCGAATGGTCCTGTGCCGGTTTCTTCGAACTATTTGCCACGATGTTGCTCCGAGCTTCTTGTCTGAATGCTCGGCGCGCACTGTTGGGCACAAAGAAAGTCGATTGAATTCGCGCGTATCGGCGAGCGAACTCAGCATTGGAGAGGAACTTCCGTGCTGAGGGCGAGTTAGATGGTTGGGAAACAACCGGAGAAACCCAATGCGCACATTCGTGCTCACCGTCGCCGCACTAAGCCTTTTCAGCACTGTTGCGTTCGCTCAGGGGGAACCTGCGCAATCAGGCCCGGCCAACCCAGCGATCAAATCCATGGACGCGAACAATTCGTCCACGCCGGTCGCGGGCGCCAACAGCTTCACCAAGAGTGAAGCCAAATCTCACATCGAAGCCAAAGGCTACACCCACGTCACCAGCCTGAAGAAAGACGAGAGCGGCGTTTGGCGCGGCATGGCGATGAAAGATGGCCAGTCCGGACCCGTGACCCTCGATTATCAGGGCAACGTCAACTAATAGGCCCTCAAATTCCAAGAAGGAAAACCAGATGACCAAGACACTTACATACGTATATAGCGACTATCCATCGGCCAATCGCGCCGTTGGCGAGGCGAAAACCGCCGGCTTGTCAGACAGCAATATCAGCATCGTCGCCAGCAATGCAGACGGCTGGCATAAACCGGGCGGCAACGATGTCGATCCCAAGCACGACAAGGATCGTGACGGGAAGGATGACCGCGCCGAAGGCGCGGCTACCGGCGGCGGCCTGGGCGCGCTGGCTGGCGGCGCGGTGGGGCTTGCGACAGGTCTGGGCCTGATGGCCATTCCTGGGGTTGGCCCGGTCGTAGCCGTCGGTTGGTTGGCTGCAACCGCAGCCGGGGCTATCGCAGGCGGGGCCTCGGGTGGAATCATCGGAGCCCTCGTGGAGTCCGGGACCAGCAAGGAAAACGCGGAGCTTTATGCCGAAGCATTGAGACGGGGCGGGGCGATCGTCACCGCAAAAGTTCCGGACGATGAAGTCGATCGCTATGCGGCGATTCTCGATAGTTCTTCGATCGATATCGCCCAACGTGGAGCCGCTTATCGCCGTTCGGGCTGGTCGGGATACGATCCAACCGCCCTGGCTTACAACGCCGATCAGGTTCGCAAGGAACGTGAAACCTACCGAGCGTAGATAAGTGGTGAATTCGGAAACCCGCCGGCGAAAGCCGGTGGGTTTTTCGTTGAAGAGTGGGCCGCTAGACGTTTCGCCCCTCGATCAGCACGCCTGCTGTTGTTTTTACTTTGGAGGATTGATCCCTTCTATTGCCTTCGATACAGATCGCGCGTCGACGCTATCGGACATTGCGCGAGCTTCGGAATCGACCCGGTCCGGCATAGCCGGGCTTTCCCGACGCATCTCCTCGATAAGAGAAATGACCTTGGCCGTTTTTCTTTCGTTTAGTAGCGCGAGTTGCAGCGTGAACCGCTCACGGTGATTTGCGAGAATCTCTACGCGGCGCTGAGCCGCCAGGATCAGCAACGTGATGTATACGGTAAGAATTGTCAGAGCCAACTCCAGCCAACCAAAGGGAGGCGGATCGAGTGGCTTTGCATGAATGAGCTGAGGGGTATCCGCCAGTATCCAGCCCAACAGCACGACGGTAAGTGCTATCAGCGCTGCAGGGCGTGCAAATGCTCCCGCGAACAGATCGATGGTGCGATCAACCGCGGTGGACCGGGCGCGATGTTCTTCGTGAATGTCTTCCACAGTGCGGACAGTTTCTTCCACATGCTGCGGTAGAGGCGGCAGGCCTGCTACGGCTTTCTCTGTCACAGATAGCCCCGATGGAACAGAAGCGTTAAGCGTGCACGCCGCTCAGCGCGCCAGCGAGCCAAAGAACAATCAACACCACGACCACAAGTCCGAGAACTCCTCCCAATCCGGTGCTTCCGTATCGATTGTAACCGTAGTAACCGCCACCGCCGAACAGCAGTACAAGAATCACGACAATTAGCAGCAAACTCATCGAAGCGTCCTCGAATGGGCTTTTGCATAACGCGCAAGGAGCGGTTCCCGCCCATTGAAGTCGATTGAAATTTGCCCATTTGGCTGCGGTACCATTGCTACTGAATTGGACGAAGCCCCACCGGTTTCCCGGCGGGGCCAAAGTGCTCGTCCAAGATCGGGGGCAAAGCTTGAACAAACGCTTGGTGTCAACGACCTCGATCCTGCATTGTTCCGGCGCTTATCGTGAACAACGCGCCATCAATAGCGATGGTTCTGGCAGTCCTTTGCGCCGAAGCGCATCGACTAGTGATGGTCGCTGAAGCCGTGCCATTCGCCGCGATCATAGTAACCGTGATCATCCTTTTGGTTTTCCCGCCAATGATATTTCTTGTCGTGGCGATGACTGTTCGCCCAACTGGCGTCATAGAAAGTGATGCCCAGCGTTGACGGATACTCTGTATAGCGCTGGCTCGTCTGCCAGCAATCTCCGTCACGATTGCAGACGGTATCGGCAGATGCAGCGCTACTCGTTGCCACAATCGCTCCTGTCACTAAGACAGCAGCAAGCGCGCTCGTTTTGAGCGTATTCTTTAGACCAATCATTTGGGAAACTCCTTGGGGACAGAGTTGTCCCTAGACAGGCAACGAATATGCAGCGTTTAAGTTCCCTGCACAGTTATGTCTCGATGCCATGAAGAGATTGCAGTCCGTGCTCGATAACAGCAATATCTCCCACATGCCGAAATCCCGTCTGATCTGGAAGAAAGAGCCTGAAGAGGAAGACTTTAAGGGAGCGCTCGCCTTCCTTTCGCTTGGCATGTCGAAAGCGAGAGCTGCAAAATTGATTTCCAAGTTGCGCAGGACAAAACCAATCGAATACGCCGCCAAGACCTGCTGCGGGCGAGCGGTCTCCCGCTGCTCCCTCGCGAGGAGCAGCATGTCGACAGCGACTTAGATCCACGGACGGACGGGAGTGGCAGCCCACACGCTCTGCCGGGGATTGCAATGAATTTCGTAAACTCACTGGATGCGCGTGTTGGCCGGAAGGTTCATGCCGCCCGCGAATCTCAAAACCTAAGCGCAGAAGACTTTGCGCATGCTTTGAACATTCCAGTACGTGAGCTTTCTAAGCTGGAAAGCGGGGCGAAGCGATTTAATCCGATTTGCTGTTTAAGGCTTTGAAGACGCTCTCCTTGGATATGAAGGATCTGTTCGTCGATCTGCCTTTGCAAAAGCAACGCGGCAACGTTCGTCTTTCCTTTGATGCCAAGACCATCAGTGCAAATAGGTCCGCGATCTAGCGAGCTTTCATCTTCGCCAAGCGACGTTTACTGGCTAACTATTTTCCGTGCGATCTCCGGCAGTAGAAGACTTGCTAGAAGCAAGACGGTGACGATGGTGCTCGCCCCAGGTGTCCAGGGTGATCGGAGGCTTGTCCAGATGATGCGGACAGCGATCACGACTAAGGCAAATGACAAAACACAGTAGACCCATGCCGTTATTGGAATGATCGTCAGTGCGATGCTGAGCGCGGCGCTGCGCCAGAAATCCTTCTCATTACCCATTGTCTCTTCTCTCTTCTTGAGAACAAAGAGCGTACGATAATGATCCTTGAGTCAAGGAATTTATTCTTAATTGCGAGCTGGTGTGATTGTTTGGCGTTTCATATGAGCTATAGGGGGGCTGTTCTATAGCTCACAAATGTGCATACCGTGAGTTATAGAAGTGGATTCTATAACTCATGACTTGGAACTGGCAACAAGCCAATTGGCCAAATTTCGCTTATGATCCGAAGGCTTTACAGCTTTTGGAACAACAATTCCTCCGCCAGTCCGGAGAGGTTATCGGTGCTGTCCGCCATGTTGGCCCGAATGATCGGGACGCCCTTAAGATCGAGCTAATCAGCGAAGAGGCGGTCAAGACCTCGCAAATCGAGGGGGAGATTCTCAACCGCGATAGTGTCCAATCATCTCTGCGCCATCAATTCGGCCTGGGCCCCGATCAGCCGAACGTTCCGCCGGCCGAGCGGGGCATCGCGCAGATGATGATCGATCTATACGAGCATTTCGATACTGAGCTTACCAACGCAACGATGTTCGCGTGGCATAGCATGCTGTTGCGAGGCCAAACGTCAATCAAGACTATAGGCGGCTATCGTACGCACGATGACCCGATGCAGGTCGTCTCTGGACCCATTCACAAACGGACGGTTCATTTTGAAGCGCCGCCGTCGGATGTCATACCCGCTGAAATGCAGCGGTTCATCGCGTGGTTCAACGACACTGCGCCTAAGGGCGCTTGTGCTCTGCCCCCTTTGACACGCGCAGGTCTCGCACATCTCTACTTTGTCTGCATACACCCGTTTGAAGACGGCAACGGTCGTATCGCGCGCGCGCTTGCCGAGAAGTCGCTCGCCCAAAACCTCGGCCACCCGACCCTGATCGCTCTTGCCTATACCATCGAGCGCAAGCGCAAGGACTATTATTCGGCGCTGGAACACAACAACAAAGATCTCGAAGTCACAGACTGGCTGGAATATTTCGCCCGTACCGTCCTCGAAGCACAGGGCAATACGATCAAGCGCGTCGACTTCTACGTCGCAAAGGCGAAGTTCTACGAACGCCTGCGTGATCGGTTCAACGAACGCCAAGCTAAGGTCATCGCTCGCATGTTCAAGGAAGGCATTGACGGCTTTAAGGGAGGTCTCTCAGCCGAGAACTACATCACTATCGCGCAGACGTCGCGCGCGACGGCAACGCGCGATTTGCAAGACCTCGTTGAGAAGGGCGCACTCATCCGCACGGGCGAACGGCGACATACACGCTACTTCCTAGCGCCCGAGTGAAGACGCGAATTTACGCGGCACGCAAGCGGCACGCAAAAGTTTGTAAGTCATTGAAATTGCTTGTAGCGAAAATTAGTGTCAACATTCGAAAAACCTACTATTTCCTTGGTTTTATTGACTTTTTTCGGCCGCTCATAACGGCTTGGTCGCAGGTTCGAATCCTGCCGGACCCACCAATGATTTCAATGGGTTGAGCTGTGGATGGCTGATCGTCGTCCCTCTGCGTACGCAAAAGATCGCTGGCCGCCGAAATCGCTTCCTTGATGGCGGAGCACGCAGAACTCGCAACGAAATTTCCCTGCGGTTTGTGCGGCCGGCGCCGCTTTCGAAAAATCTTCTTCGCTCTACGAAGTTTTGAAGCGCTCAAGCGATCTACATTGCCAGAAGGGCAAGACACACCCTCCAAGTCCGAGAACAGGCGGGGGCGTTGGCGGAATCGCACGACAAAGGCCGGAAAGACGGCAGACCAGAGGACGCTGCGCAAATGGTGGCTGCGTCTGAGGTGGAGCTTTGGTTCGTGCGTGAGGTGCTGCCCCTGGAGGCGTCGCTCATGCGGTTTCTGCGGAACACGTATCGCAATCCGGCCGAACTGGCCGATCTGCGGCAGGACATCTACGCGGAACTAATCGAAACCGCGCAGGCGCACATTCCAGATCCCACCAAACCGTTCGTGTTTTCGGTGGCGCGCAACGTGATGGTCAGCCGGATGCGCCGCGAGCGCATCGTGCCGATGAAGACGTTGCCCGATATGGATGCGCTCGCGTTGGCAAGCGATGCGCCGTTGCCGGATCGCGCGGTTGCCGCGCGCGAAGAATTGCAACATGTGCGTTCCGCCATCGACCGGCTTTCGCCGCGTTGCCGCGAGGCGGTGATGCTGGCGCGGGTGGAAGGCCTTTCGGGGCGCGAGATCGCCACGCGGTTGAACCTCAGCGAGTCCACCGTTTCCGATTACGTCAAGAAGGGAATGCGGCAGATCGCAGACATGCTCTACGGCTCGCGCGACAACACCGGAGAGACGCCATGAGCGCCGACGACAAAACAATTGTCCGCAGCGCCGGCGAAACCGAAGAGCAGGCAGCCGAATGGTTGTGGCAGCAATCATCGCAGTGGCGTGAAGAAAATCAGGCGGCTTTTGACGACTGGCTCGCGCAATCGGCCCATCATCGCGCTGCCTATTGGCGTTTGAAAGCAGCCTGGGGCCGCGCCGAGCGGCTTGCGGCGCTTCGGCCAGCAACGTTGCATCCTCACGCGCGAAAAGAAGGCCGCTTCAAACCGCTGTTGCGATTTGCGGCTGTGGGATGCGCAGCAGCCGTTGCGATTGCTGTTGTGATTTATGCGTGGCCGCCATCGGAAGAAACCTATGCCACCGCGGTTGGCGGGCAGGCGAAGATCACGCTCGCGGATGGCTCGCAGGTTCAGCTCAACACCGATACCGCGATCGGGGTGAGCATGAGCGCGGGGCGCCGCACCGTTACCTTGAAACGCGGCGAAGCGATTTTCGATGTGGTTCACGATGCTTCGCGGCCGTTTTCGGTTTTGGCGGAAGGCCACCGGATCACCGATCTTGGAACGCAATTCGCGGTTCGCACCGGGGACGGGCGTCTGGAAGTGCGGCTGATGCAGGGCCGCGCGCGATTGGAAGCCACAGGCGCTGGTGTTCAGCATCACGCGACCGACCTTGTGCCGGGCGAAATTGCCGTGGCGACCGCGAGTTCTTTGACGGTTTCGAACGTATCGCCGGCGCGCATTGCCGATGCGCTTGCCTGGCAACGCGGAAAGCTTGTCTTCAGTCACGTCACGCTGGCCCAGGCCGCCGAAGAGTTCAATCGCTACAGCCGCACCAAACTGGTCGTGGGTTCCGAAATCGCGTCGCTGAAAATCAGCGGCACGTTCGATGCGGGCAGCATCGATGCTTTCACCAGCATGGCCCAATACGCATTGGGCCTTCGCACCGAAAAGAAACAGGGCGAGATCGTGATCTCGCAGGGCACGCAATAGCTCAGAGGCGTGCCCGCACGGGCACGTTCAAAGAAGGGGGAGAAATGCGCAAGAAAATCCTGAAAGCCGGATTGTTGGGAACAGCGGGCGTTGCCTGCATGGCCAATCTGGCATTCGCATCCAGCTTCAATATTCCGGCCGGCGATATGGATCATGCGCTGCAAGCCTATATGGCGCAGAGCGGTGTTCAGCTTTTCGTCTCCGACGATGTCGTCAAAGGGCTGCACACTGGCGGCGTCAAAGGCGATTTGTCGGCCGACGATGCGTTGTCACATCTGTTATCGGGCACCGGGCTTACCAGCCATCGCGACAAGGGCGCGGTAGCGATTGTTCGCAGGGGACAATCGAGCGATGCATCCGACATCCGGCTGCAGCCGATGCAACTCGCACAAGCCGCGCCCGCCCGCGCAGCTGTTGAAACGGTCACCGTGACGTCGTCCAAGCTCGGCGGCGCAGATGTGCAAAGCATTCCCATCGCGATCACCGCGCTCAGCCAGGAACAGCTGACGGCCACGCAAACTGCGGGTGGACCGGATCTGGTGAAGCAGGTGCCGAACCTGACGTTCACCAAAACCAATTTCAGCGGCTATTCGATTCAGATCCGCGGTATCGGCACGCAGGCGATTTCGGTGACCACCGATCCCGCGGTGGCCGTGGCGCTCAACGACACACCGTTCATTCGCAATCATTTCTTCGAGCAGGAATTCTATGATCTCGGCCAATTGGAAGTTTTGCGCGGGCCGCAAGGCACGCTCTATGGCCGCAACGCGACGGCTGGTGTGATCAATCTGGTCACGGCCAAGCCCACCGATCAGTTCGAAGCAATGGCTTCCGGCGAATTGGGCAATTATCACCAGCGCCGTTTCGAAGGCATGATCAATATTCCCCTCGTCGATGACCGGTTGGATCTGCGCCTTGCCGGCGAGTGGACCAAGCGGCAGGGATATTCGTTCAACGATTTAACCGATCAGCGGATCGATGGCCGCGATCTTTGGTCGGGCCGCGCGACGATCGGCTGGAAGCCGATCCCAAATCTGCAAGCCTATTTCGTCTGGGAGCATTTCTCCGAAGACGACGATCGTATGCGCACCAGCAAGCAGCTTTGCAAGACTGCGCCCACGCCCACGCAAGTTGGCGGGCGGCCGATTGCACAAACGGGCGGCTATGCATCGGAAGCGACATATCTCAGCCAGGGTTGCGAGGCTGCATCGCTTTATTCGCCACAATCATTTCAGGTGCCGAACGGCTATTCGCTGCCCTATTATGGCCCGCTTGCGGGCGCTGCGGCCGGCGGGCCGTTCGACGATGGCCTCAATCCCTACGCCAGCACGGTGCAATCGCCGAGTTTGCGGGTGATCGAAAGCCAGCTCGATCCGATCTATCAAGTCAAGAACGACGTGGTGGAGCTGAATGCCGATTATGAGGTGATACCGGCGCTGACGTTCACTTCTCAATCGGCTTTCAATCATGACTTCCTGTGGTCGACGGAAGATTACAACCGCTTCAACACCCAGCCGGGCATATTCCGCCCGACGATCCGCAATGGCGGCGTTCTGGTCGATTCCAACGGCGCGTTCTGCGATCCGCAAATCGGTTGCAGCGACCGGTTGGTGGCGCAGGATCTTGTGAAAGCCAATTCCTGGCAGTTCAGCCAGGAATTCCGGCTCACTTCGCATTTCTCCGGCCCGCTGAATTTCAGCGCGGGCGGAAATTACATGCACTACGAAACGCACGAAAACTATTATGTCTTCATCAACACGCTGACTGCGCTTGCCGCGCAGGGCGTTTCCGGTGTGCCGGCGCAGAACACGCCACCCTATGTGCCCGGCGTTTCGGACAATCACGAATGTCTGTTCTGGGGAAAGCCGCCCGGACAGCCGCAATATGTGGGTTATCTGGAAAACTGCATCTATATCGACCCCAATTCCCTTAAGAACGTGAACGACAAGGGGCACAATTATTTTCTCAGCCAGAACCCGTATGTTCTCAATTCTTATGCCGGTTTTGGCGAAGTCAATTACAACATCCTGAAAGACCTGAAGCTGACCGGCGGCGTACGTTGGACGGAAGACAGAAAGCACGCGCCGCAGATTCCGAGTTGGCTTGTGGTGGCAGACACCTATGGCTATCCGGTTGCGGGCAACATCGACCAGCAGTGGGATCGCATCACCGGGCGCTTCGTGGCCAATTGGTCGCCCCAGTTCGATTTCACCGATCAAACCCTTTTCTACGGGTCTTATGCCAAAGGTTATAAAGCTGGCGGCGCCAATCCGCCTCCGGCTGTGATCATCGGCATTGGCGCGACGGCGCAAGCGGCGCAGCAGCCCACTTCGATCATTCACCCTGCGACGTTCGACCCGGAAGCGTTGGATGCTTTCGAGGTTGGGACAAAGAACACGCTGTTTGACGGCGCGCTGACGCTGAACGGCGATGTCTTCTACTACAATTATGTCGGCTATCAGATTTCCGAGATCGTCGATCGCACGTCGGTCAATTTGAACTTTGACGCTCATGTCAAAGGCGCCGAACTGGAAGCCACCTACGAGCCGATTCCGGGCCTGAAGTTCAACCTGTCATCGGGTTATGAAGATGCTCGGCTTGCAAAGGGCTCGAAAGCCATCGACCTGATGGACCGCACAGCGGGAAATCCCGATTTCATGGTGGTGAAATCGTTCGCGACCAATCCTTCGAATTGCATTGTGCCGGTTGCGCGGGTGGCGGTGCAGGCGAGCCTGGGCGAATGTCAGGACACTTATTCGGCAGCCAACGTGGCCCAGCACATTGCCCTTGGCGGCGGCTATTACACCGACGATCCGCTGATCAATGGCGGCGCGGGCATCTTCAAGGATCTAAGCGGCAACGAAATGCCAAACGCGCCGCCATGGACGGTCTCGTTCGGTGCGCAATATTCGTTTCCCGTGACGACGGATTGGGCGGCAACGCTGCGCGGCGATTTCTATTATCAGTCCAATTCCTATTGGCGAATCTTCAATGACCTCTCTTATGACGAGCTTCACGGTTACAAGACCTTCAACTTGACGCTGATCCTGACGAACCAGGCGGGTTGGCAGGTGATGCTCTACGACAAGAACGTCTTTAACACGACTGCGATCACCGGCGCGTTCCTCAACAGCGATGACAGCGGACTGACAACGAACGTCTTTCTGACGGATCCGAAGTTGATCGGCATCCGCGTCACCAAGAACTGGTAAGGGGGAACCAATGAGCGAACTCATCAACACGCAAAACAATCAGGCCGGTTTCCGCCGGCAGTTGCTGACCACCGTTTCGGCTTTCGCACTTGCCGGATCGTTTTGGGCAGTGCCGGATGCAAAGGCAGATGACGCCGAACGCCCCACCGTGTGGGTCGAACTGGGTGGCCAGCTTGAACACATGACGGCTGCCGAAGATCAATTCGTGGCGCCCTTCATGCTTGGCCCTCAGCCGCTGCCTGCCTTTCCCTTCGGCTCAATTTCGGCCCATCCGGTTGCGCTCGGTGTGCCCAGTCCGTTTGCGAACGCTTCTGCGCTCGATGCGCAAAAGCCGCCGCAAAGCAGCTTCGGGGGAGAAGGCAAGATTTCCTTCCAGCCCAAGGGAAGCGATTGGGTGCTCTCGGCAGCCGTGCGTTATGGCCGTTCCAACGGCACCAGGAACGCCAATTCACCGCTTGCAACACTCAGGCCTTATGTGCCGGATGCCAAATATCCTCCCGCTGTGTGGTTCGGGAAATTTTTTGACGCTACATCGAAATACAGTGAAAGCCACACTGTGCTCGATTTCGATGTGGGGCGGGATGTTGGGCTTGGCTTGTTCGGCCATGGCGGATCATCGACCATCAACATGGGGGTCCGCTTCGCGCAATTCGCATCGCGTTCGTCGATGGTCGTCAACGCCAATCCCAGAATCGAAGCATATGGACGCGCCGGAAGCTATCCGGACAAATATTACTACGCCTTTCGTTTCCAGACCTACGCATTCAACGCCTATAGCGTACGCAGCTTCCACGGGATCGGCCCATCGTTATCGTGGGATGGATCGGCCCGGCTGATTGGAAATTCAGAGGCGGCGCAAATCAATTTCGATTGGGGCGTGAACGCGGCCGTCCTATTCGGGCGTCAAAAAGCTTCCACAAGCCACGCGACGACGGCATATGACAAATTCCTGCCGAGCAGGGCGCCGAGCGCCAATCCACAGCGCGCGCATTTCTATACCCACCCCGCCACGCCGGTTCATCGCGTGCGCTCTGTGACGGTTCCTAACTTGGGCGCATTCGCCGGTCTGTCCTTCGTCTATTCCAGTGCGAAGCTCAGCTTTGGCTACCGCGCCGATTTCTTTCTTGGCGCGATGGATGAAGGCGTGGATGCGCGCCACTCCAAAGATATGGGCTTTTACGGCCCATTCGCGAAGATCAGCGTGGGACTTGGCGGGTAGCGCACATCGTTTCAGGGGGCGGGTATGAGGTGAGGGCGGCGGAGCGATCCGCCGCCCTTTTTGTTTTGTCGCGTCCGCAAAGCGGCGATTTTGTGAGCGGCTGCGAAGCGCGGTCCGTGAACGCGCGCGCTAAGCGCCCGTAAGCCCACGGCATTTTTCGAGCAATATCCTTACTTTGTGCATTCGCGCGGCCGGAGCGAAAATTTTTCCGGGGTGACCTTCAGATTTGGCGGTCTCGCGAGTCTATGCACGCGAGAGTTTCAAAACTGAACCCTCGAAGAACGGGAAGCTCGCGGGGCGGATGGCTGGGACACAGGATAGCGGTCGTGAATCTGCCGGCCTGCGTCAACAGGGCGATCCACTAACTGTGCGCGACGTGGCTGCCTGGTTCATTCGAGAGGTTCTGCCGCTGGAGCCGATCCTGACGCAGTACCTGCAACGCAACTGGCGCAATCGCAGCGAGATCGTCGATCTGCGGCAGGAAGTTTATGCGAAGGTTTGCGTCGCCGCGCAAAAGCAATTGCCCGATCATACGAAACGTTTCGTGATGACGACGGCGAAGAACCTTCTCATCACGCGCCTGCGCGATGCCAATGTGGTGCCCATCGAAGCCATTGCGGATATCGATGCGCTTGATATCGCCATCGACGAACCAGGGCCCGATCAGATCGCGCTGGCGCGCGATGAGTTGCGTCGGTTGCAGGGCGCGCTCGACCGGCTGCCGGCGCGCTGCCGCGAAGCGGTGGTGCTTGCGCATATCGATGGGCTGACGGGGCAGGAGATCGCCCAGCGGATGGGCATTTCGCCTTCCATGGTTTCGGCCCATCTCAACAACGGGCTCCGGCATCTTGCCGACATCATGCACGGCGAAGATCCGCCGAGCGAGGATCGCAAATGAGCGATTCAACGTTGCCAAGCGAAAGCGCAAACCGGATCGAAGAACAGGCCGGCGAGTGGCTGCAACGCAAGCGCTATTGGAAAGACTGGAGCGAAGGCGATCAGCAACAGCTCGACGCGTGGCTGGCGGAATCGATGCTGCACAGCGTTGCCTATTGGCGGCTGGAAGCGGCGTTGGAACGGGTGGAACGGCTTTCCGTTCTGCGGCCGCAGAAATTCGAGCGGCGCCCGGCGCAGCCTGCGCGTTCTCCACTGAGGTCGCTGCGCGCGGTTGCGGCCCTTGCGGTGGTGGGAATTGTCGGGGTGACGGCTGCGATTTCCCTGCGCTCCGAACCGCGCGGTCAAACGTATTCCACCGCGCCGGGCGGCCACACCGTCATCAAGCTGACGGATGGTTCGAGCATCGAATTGAACACCAACACGATCATCCACACCGATGTGGGCGCGGACAGGCGATATGTTTCGATTGAGCGGGGCGAGGCGTATTTCGACATCGTTCACAATGCCGCCCATCCCTTTATGGTCGATGTTTCGGGCCACCGGATCACCGATATCGGCACCAAATTCGTGGTGCGCAAAAAGGCGCAGAGCGTCGAACTGACCCTGGTCGAGGGCCGGGCGAGCATTGCTTCGATGCAGCCGGGCACGCAGGCCCATTCCGCCATTCTCACGCCGGGCGAAGTCGCCATCGCGACGGCGGATTCGCTTTCCATCGAGCAGAAATCGCCCGTCGTCGTCACCAAGGAATTGAGCTGGCGCCACGGCATGCTGGTGTTCGATGGCGCGCCGCTTTCCAGCGTGGCTGCCGAATTGAACCGTTACGGCCACGAAAAGCTCGTCGTCGAAGGCGACGATGTGAAGAAGCTGACGATCGACGCATCCGTTCCGACCAACAACGTTCGCGCGTTCACTCGTGTCGCCCGCGATGTCTTTGGGCTGCATGTGGAAGACCGCGGGAACAAAATCGTGATCTCGCGCTGAGCAAAAACGCGAACATCCTGGCTGAAAAGAGGGGGAAAATGCCAAAACCAATCAAGATCAAGGCGCTTCTATATCTGGGCTGCGCAACCGCCATTGCCATGCCGCTTTGCGCAGCGGCGCAGGATTTTTCCATTCCTGCCGGCGACCTTAAACAAGCGCTCGATGCTTACCGCGCGCAAACGGGCACGCCGCTTGTGGTTTCGAGCGAGGCGATCAGAGGCATTCACACCGGCGGCGTCGCGGGCGACCTTTCCGCCGACCGCGCGCTGTCGCACATCTTGAGCGGCACAGGCTTTGTCGCGCACCGCGATCCCTCCGGCATGATCGCCATCATCCGCTCGGGCCGTTCCAGCGATGCATCGGATGTGATGATAGCGCCGCTGCAGTTGGCGCAAGCAGCACCTGCCCGCGCCGCAGTGGAAACGGTGACGGTCACATCATCGAAACTCGGCGGTGCCGATGTTCAGTCGATCCCAATTGCGATCACGGCGCTGAGCCAGGAGCAACTCACCGCCACCCAAACCGCAGGCGGCCCCGATCTCGTGAAACAGGTGCCAAACCTGACCTTCACCAAAACAAATTTCACCGGCTACAGCATCAACATCCGCGGCATCGGCACCCAAGCCATCTCGGTGACAACCGACCCGGCGGTGGCAGTGGCATTGAACGACGTCCCGTTCATTCGCAATCACTTCTTCGAACAAGAATTCTACGATGTAGGCCAGCTTGAAGTCCTGCGCGGCCCGCAAGGAACGCTTTATGGCCGTAACGCGACCGGCGGCGTGGTGAACCTCGTCACCGCCAAACCGACCGACCAATTCGAAGCGATGGCCTCAGGCGAGTTGGGCAATTACGGCCAGCGCCGCTTCGAAGGCATGCTCAACATCCCATTGGTCGACGACCGCCTCGACATCCGCATGGCCGGCGAATGGACCAAACGCCAAGGCTATTCCTACAACTCGCTAACCGATCAACGCATCGACGGCCGCGATTTGTGGAGCGGCCGTTTGACAATCGCCGTCAAACCCATCGCCCACATGCAGACGACCTTGATCTGGGAGCATTTCTCCGAGAATGACGACCGCATGCGTTCATCCAAGCAACTCTGCCACCGCGCGCCGGACCCGACAGAGATCGGCGGTAAGCCAATAGATAACAATGTGGATGGGCCCTACGACAACATACTATATGTCAATCAGGGCTGTGTGCCAGATTCACTCTACTCGCCAAATTCCTTTCAGGTTACGAACGGCTACTCGCTCACCTATTTCTCGGCCACCAAAGGTATCGGAAACCCGGTCAATCCGGGCGATCCATATGCAGGAGCCGTCAATTCTCCAAATTTGCGTGTGATCGAGTCGACGCTTGATCCGGTGTACAAAGCGAAGAACGATATTTTCGAGCTCAATACCGATTACCAGATAACACCAGAACTTACGTTCTCATCGCAGACGGCGTTTAACCACGATTTTCTTTGGTCCACCGAAGATTACAATCGCTTCAATACGACGCCGGGCGTTTTCGATCAGAATGACGATAACGGCCGCTGGATAGCTGCGGGAATGCTGTCGTCTGATGGATATTTTTGTGACCCGCAACTGGGATGCAGCAACCGCCTTGTCGCAGAAGACTTGTCCGAAGAGCATTCGTGGCAGTTGAGCCAGGAGTTTCGCCTCGCGTCGCATTTTAGTGGCCCACTGAATTTCAGTGTCGGCGGAAACTACATGCACTACGAGACTCATGAAAATTATTATGTCTTCATAAACACGCTTACGTTGCTGGCCGCGGAGTGGGGCGGGCATTCGCCATCCAATCCCTACGTTGGGGGCGTTACCGATAACTTCAACTGTCTGGTTTATGGGGCGCAGGCTGGTAATCCTGCAGCGGGCGCAAGCCTGGCCAATTGCATCTATATCGATCCCAATCCGATCAGCAGTCTCAACAGCCAAGGCCACAATTATTTCCTTAGCCAGAATCCCTACACACTCAATTCTTTCGCCGGTTTCGGGGAAATATATTACGACCTTTTCAAAGATCTGAAGCTGACCGGCGGATTGCGCTGGACGGAAGACCGCAAGCATTTTCCATTGATGCCCAGCTGGCTTGTTGCAGCGCAGAGCTTTGGTTATCCGGTTGCCGGTGTTGTGGATCAGCAGTGGGATCAGCTGACAGGCCGCGCCGCTATCAACTGGACGCCACAACTCAGCTTCACCGATCAGACATTGGTATATGGCTCCTACGCGCACGGTTACAAGGCAGGTGGTGCCAATCCCCCGGTGCCGGTTTCTGTCGATGTGTTCGGGGGGAGGGGAACAACCTCTGTCGTACACCCGCTTACCTTTGAACCGGAATTCATAGATGCGTTCGAAATAGGTAGCAAAAACACGCTACTCGACGGCGCGCTGACATTGAACGCGAGCGCGTTCTACTACAACTACGAAAACTACCAGATTTCCGAAATCGTAGATCGCACGGCGATCAATCGCAATTTCGACGCCCATGTGAAAGGCGCGGAGCTGGAAGCAACTTACGAACCTGTTCCGGGCCTGCGGTTCAATTTTTCGAGCGGTTATGAAGATGCCCGCATCGCGAAGGGCGAGAAGGCCATCGACCTTATGGATCGCACAGCGGGAACGCCGGGTTGGATGGTGGTGAAACCCTATCCGACCGTGCCATCCAATTGCGTTCAACCCATTGCAGAAGTCGCCAAGGTCATTGGCGCATCCATCCTTGGGCTCTGCAGGATCACAGCCGACTACGATCTGAGCACTTACGATCCCACGAACGCCTCGAACAACAACGAAGGCTTCTACAAAGACCTAAGTCACAACGAGATGCCCAACGCGCCGCCATGGACGCTGTCCTTCGGCGCGCAGTACTCGACACCAATTACGCAAGATTGGGCGGGTACGTTGCGTACCGATGTTTATTGGCAGTCGAACTCTTACTGGCGCGTCTTCAACGATCTCTCTTACGACAAGCTGCAAGGCTATTCGAACGTCAACCTGACGCTGATCCTTACCAACCAGGCCGGTTGGCAGGTCATGCTTTACGACAAGAACATCTTCGACAAGACGGCAATATCGGGGGCGTTCCTCAACAGCGACGACAGCGGACTGACCACGAATGTGTTTCTGACCGATCCGAAACTGATCGGCATCCGCGTCACGAAGAACTGGTAAGGGGGAACCAAATGAGCGAACTGATAAACACACAAAGCGATCAAAATATCTTCCGCTGGCGTTTGCTTTCCACGGTCTCGGCATTGTCTCTTTTGACAACGCTTTATGCGGCCCACGAAGCCAAGGCAGAAGATTCGGATCGGCCGACATTCTGGATCGAACTTGGCGGTCAACTCGAGCATGTGAGCGACGCGCAGGGTTCATTCACAGCGCCGTTCCTGGAAGCTCTGCAAACTCCGCCGCCACGTCCGTTTGGTCCGCTGCAAGGCTTTGCCGCCACATCGCCGCAAAACCGCAGGGTTGTCGCGATGCCGGATGCTCCGTTCGACATTTCGCAACCGCTGCACGCTCAAAGCGCTCCTCAGTACAATTTCGGCGAAGAAGGCAAGTTGCTGTTCTCTCCGAAGGATTCGGATTGGATATTCTCAGCCTCGGTCCGCTATGGACGCGCCAACGGCTCACGATTGGAAAAGCAGCAAACCAACAATCGGGATTCATACGTCTACAAATACAAGCCCGGCTACGATACACCACGCACGCCTTACGTCGTGCGTTTCTCGAACGCGCAGACGAAATACAGCCAAAGCCATCTTGTGCTGGATTTCGAGGCTGGAAAAGACGTCGGTCTCGGTCTGTTCGGTCGGCACACGCAATCCACCATTGGTTTGGGTGTTCGCATCGCTCAGTTCACCTCGAAATCGTCGGTGGACATCAAAGAGCGCCCGGAAATGCAGATCTACTATAACCATGAGTCTGTTCCGGCGTATGGCATAAACAAATACTTCTACAACACGCGCTTCCAGGATTACGAATTGCTCGGCCATAGCCAGCGCAGCTTTCATGGCATCGGCCCCACATTGTCATGGAGCGGGTCTACGCCCTTCATCGGCAATGCCGACAGTGCGGAGTTCACTTTTGATTGGGGTGTGAACGCCGCTCTGCTGTTTGGCCGGCAGAAGGCGAAAGTCGATCAGAAAGATGCCATGTACGACAACTACCAAACCTTCAATGTTGGCGCCGGCGATCTTCCGCAGCGTTACACGCACACCGAATTCCATCACTTCACCCGCTCTCGCGCGCTCACGGTGCCCAATGTCGGCGGGTTCGCGGGCATGTCGCTCAAATTTCCCGATGCGAAGATCAGCCTTGGCTACCGCGGCGATTTCTTCTTTGGCGCCATGGATGCGGGCATCGCCGAGCGGCACACGGTGGATATGAGCTTTCACGGCCCGTACGCCACCATCAGCATCGGTTTGGGCGGATAGATATTGCCGGGGGTGGGTTGCGAAGGGGCGGCGGAGCGATCTGCCGCCCTTTTTCTTTGGCGACATTATACTTGACAAACCCAGTCCCAAGCCCTAGGTTTGGAGCATGTCAAGCGTACTCGATCAACCTTACTTCCACGATGAAAAGGCGGCTTTCGCTGCCCTAGAGGGAATCATGTGGCCGGGCGGCAAGCCTGAGTCATGCCCCCACTGTGGCGTGATCGGGAAGGCCAATCGTCTGGCGGATCAGACCTCCAAGCCCAGCGCCAAGAACCCGGAAGGCAAGCCCGTCTATGGCCTCTGGAAGTGCTACGCCTGCCGCAAGCAGTTCACCGTCCGCAAGGGCACCATCTTTGAAGAAAGCCGCCTAGAGCTTCACCTGTGGTTCCAGGCCGCGCATTTGATGTGCAGCAGCAAAAAGGGTGTTTCCGCCAACCAGCTTCACCGGACGCTGGGCTGCACCCTCAAGACGGCTTGGTTTGTCGGCCATCGCCTCCGCGAAGCCATGCGTGATGGCGGCTTGGCCGTGCCGTTCGGCAGCACCGGCGGCATGGTGGAAGTGGACGAAACCTATATCGGCCACCAGAAGGGCAAGCCCAAGAAGCGCGCCTTCCACCACAAGATGAAAGTCTTGACACTGGTGGACCGCGAAACCCGCCAAGCCCGCAGCATGGTGGTGGACAATATCCGCCCCGGCACTATCGCGCCGATCCTGCGCGAGAACATGGCCCGCGAAGCCCGTCTTATGACCGATGAAGCTGGCCACTATCTGCATATTGGCCGCGAGTTTGCGGATCATGAAATCGTCCGCCATGGCCAAGAGGAATACGTGCGCGGCGAAGCCCACACGAACACGATTGAGGGTTATTTCAGTATCTTCAAGCGCGGCATGAAGGGCATTTATCAGCACTGCCAAGAAAAGCACCTGCATCGGTATCTCGCGGAATATGACTTCCGCTATAACAATCGGATTGCGCTGGGTTTTAACGACAGCGCCCGCACGGCTGTCGCGCTCAAGGGCGCGAAGGGCAAAAGGCTTCTGTACCGGGACTCGTGAGTAAGGTAGAATCCCGCGTTCGAGGAACACGGATGACTGCCACACCTGACATCATTCCAACAGATTTAACGCTGGAGATTGGCGATGACCTTTCTCCGGAGAGGTTCCTTGCTGCCGTGCGCGCATTCTTTGGATACGTCAAAGAGATAAGCGAAATGACCTCCAACGTAGATACTGATGTTTCTTGGAAGGTTCACGTCAAGGAAGGCAGCGCGCTAATCGGAATTGCGCCTAGCGCGTCTGTCCCTATCAGCGTTGTTGAAGCGGTTTATGCTAAAGTCACCGCTGGCATAGAGCACGTTCGCAGTGGTGATGTTGAAGGCTCCCATTTGCCTGAAGCTGCTTTGAAGCATTTGCGCGCGCTTTCCGACCTGAGCGAGCCCGGCAAAGACAAGCCGATTGATATGCGCTTGTGGGTCAAGAAAAAGCCGGTCGCAATGAATCCTGAAATCGGTCGCGTTATCGCAGAAGAATGGCGGAGCGATTATTCCGACTTTGGCACCGTCGAGGGAAAACTCGACACAATTCAAGATCGCGGCTCTCTGCAAATCTTCGTTCGTGATCCGCTCTACGCGGGCAGCATTCGGTGTTATTTTGACGAAAAGCTTTTGCCTTACGCGTTCGAGAACTTCCGCAAGCGTGTCGAAATTAGCGGCACGATTCATTACCGCAAAAGCGGAAAGCCAATGAGCATCATTGTTTCTCAGATCGAAGGGTTACCCGACGATTCTGAACTGCCAAGCGCTGATGATGTTCGGGGCCTATTCGGGGAATGATGCGTGAGCGTCGAAAGAATATATTGGGACAGTGACCCCTTCCTTGGTTGGCTTCAGAACGAGGCTGGGAAGGTTGACCTATGCAGCGGAACTATCAAGCGCGCCCAAGATGGCGAAGTGCTCATCGTCACTTCTGCGCTAACCATCGCGGAAGTTTTATGGCGACGCAACGCGCCGAAGCTTGCAGAGGACAAACTATCATTGCTGCGGAAGTTTTTCCGCCGCTCGCATATCAGAGTTGTGAATGTGTCCCGTGTGATAGCCGAAGAAGCGCAGGACGTAGTGATGAACTATAATGTGCGCCCCAAGGATGCGGTGCACGTAGCAAGCGCGATACATCACGGCATCAACATTCTTGAGACCTTTGATGAAGGTCTCTTAGCGCAATCGGGAAAAATTGGCGCACCATCTTTGACTATCCGGAAACCCATAGGTTTGAAGCAGGGAGAGTTGAAGGTTTGACCGTCTCCAAGAAGAAGAAACCGGCGCCTACTAAGGACAGCTTTGAAGCCGTCGCCAAGCGCCTCGAATGCGACGACGACAAAGGACGGTTTGAGAAGAATCTGGGGAATATCGCGAAAGCGAAGCCTGCAGTTAAATCCAAATGAGGTTCTGGGCTATTTCGATGTTTTTGGTGTTGGTTGCGTGCACCAGCGCACCCGAGACGCCGCCAGAACGGCCTATGGCAACCGATACAATTAGAGATGCCGCTACCGCAATCCGAATAGGTCAAGAAGCGTGCCTTGCCTCTTGGGCTTTACCGCGCGCTAGAACAGACCCGAATTGGCACGCTGAATTACACAAGCGGGTTTGGCGGGTATGGCTGGGCAGCAAGTCCTGTGAAAGTTTTGGAAGCGATCTCGATTCCGCGACGGGAAAGAAAATCGGGGGATGCTCGATTTGCGTGACCTAACTCTTGCGTTGGGTTTGTCAAGTATAATATCGCCTTTTCTTTGGGACGAGCCGCGCAGCGTGGCGCCGCTTTGAACGATTGTTGCGCCAAAAATAAATTCCGCTAGCACTCCCTCCGGTTCTCGCTGCGGATTGTCGTTCTCCATGTAACCTGACGTTTCGAGACCCTCAGGTAGCGGGACGCTGGCGGGGGAATGGCCGAGACACCGGAAAATCATCGTGACCAAACGGACCTGCGGGACGCGGGCGAGACCATGCGCGCGTCCGAACTTGAGAAATGGTTTGTGGGCGAAGTGCTTCCTCTGGAGGCAGCCTTGACCCAGTTTCTCCGCTACAACTGGCGCAACCACGCCGATATCGCCGACCTGCTGCAGGAGATCTATCTCAAGGTCTATGAAGCAGCGTTGACCAAGCGGCCGGATTCCACGCGCGGCTTTGTCTTCACCACCGCCCGCAACATTCTGATCAACCGCGTTCACCGTTCCAAGATCGTTCCCATCGAAGCGGTGAGCGATCTGGAATCCCTGCCGGTTGCGGCCGACGAGCCTTCGCCCGATCAAACCGTGATGGCGCGCGATGAATTGCGCCTTGTGCAGGAGGCGCTGGAGAAGTTGAGCCCGCGCTCGCGCGAGGCCATTTTGATGAAGCAGGTCAACGGGCTTTCGCGCCGCGAAATCGCGCAGCGGATGCAGATTTCCGAAAACACCGTGAAGGAATATTTGAGCGACGGCCTGCGCGCGCTCGCCAACGTTCTTTATGGCGAACCGCAAAACATCCGGGGGCGCTCATGACGTCTTCCGAAACCGCCGTGCCCGGCAACGCTGCGGACATTCAGTTGCGCGCCGCCGAATGGATCATGGAGCAAAACGAAGACGGCCGCTGGAGCGAGGGCCGTCAGTCCGAACTCGATACCTGGCTCGCCAAAGACCCGGCGCATTTGCTTGCGTATTGGCGGCTCAAGGCCGCGTGGGAACGCACGCACAGATTGGCCGCGCTTCAAATCGCGCCGCTCGATGCGCGCCGCAACACGCCGGCAAAGAGCAACCGCCCGCTCATGTTCCGTTTGCTTGCGGCCACGGCGGTGGTTGCAGTGGCCGGTGGGTGGCTGCTTCTGCGCGCGCCGGAAGCTTCGGAAAAAACCTATGCCACTTCGGTGGGCGGGCACGAGATCGTTTCGCTGGCCGATGGTTCGCGCATCGAATTGAACACCGGCACCGAAATCCGCGTGCGCCCGCAAGGCCGCACGGTGGAATTGGTAAGAGGCGAGGCTTTTTTCCAGATCCGCCACGACAGCCTGAAACCGTTCACCGTGCTGGCACAGGGCCATCGTGTGACCGATCTGGGCACCAAATTCCTGATGCGCGCCGACGGCAAAAAACTCACCGTCACCTTGCTAGACGGAAGCGTGAGATTTGAATCTGACGGCGCACAGGCAAGATCGCATTCCGAAGTGCTGGAACCGGGCGATGTGGCCATTGCTACGGCCAATTCCGTATCGGTCACGCAGCGCGCGCCGCAAGCGTTGGTCGATGCATCGGCCTGGCGCAAAGGAATGCTCGTCTTCCGCGACCAGGCGCTGGCGCAGGCGATATCCGAATTCAATCGCTACAACCGCGAACAGATGGTTGTCGAAGGCGCGCGCGCTTCGAACGTGAAGATCGACGGCACATTCCGCGCCGACAACGTGACCGGTTTCACCAACATGGTCGAACACGTTCTCGATCTCAAAGTGCGCAAACACGGGCAGCAAATCGCGATCTCGGAATGATCGCGCGAAGGACATCAACAAAGGCCGTCTGGCCTTGCAGGAGGGGGAAAATGCGGTTGGTCCAATATCTGAAAACGTCGACTGTGCTGGGCATATGTGCAGCGACGTTTGCCACAGGCGCCTATGCAGAATCGTTCAATATCCCGGCGGGGGATCTGAAGAACGCGCTCGATGCGTATGCCAAGCAAACCGGCCTCCAGATGATGGTCCCGGCCGATGCCGTGCGCGGCGTGCGCACCAGGGGCGCGAGCGGCGATCTTTCTTCCGACGAAGCGTTGTCGAGGATTCTCTCCGGAACCGGTTTTGCGCCCTATCGCCCGTCAAGCGGCGAAATCGGCATCGTGCGCAAGCAGTCTTCCTCTTCCGAACTCGTTCAACCGATAACGCTGGCACAGGCCGCCCCTGCATCACGTGCTGCGGTGGAAACCGTCACGGTCACGTCCTCGAAGCTCGGCGGCGCAGATGTGCAATCGATCCCCATCGCGATCACGGCGTTGAGCCAGGAACAGTTGACCGCCACACAAACTGCTGGCGGCCCCGATCTTGTGAAACAGGTGCCGAACCTCACCTTCACGAAAACAAACTTCACCGGCTACAGCATCAATATCCGTGGCATTGGCACGCAGGCGATTTCGGTGACAACCGATCCTGCCGTCGCCGTTGCCCTGAACGACATGCCGTTCATCCGCAATCATTTCTTCGAACAGGAATTCTACGACGTCGGTCAACTTGAAGTGCTGCGCGGGCCGCAAGGCACTCTTTATGGCCGCAATGCGACTGGTGGCGTGGTGAACCTCGTCACCGCCAAACCGACAGATCAGTTCGAAGCGATGGCATCGGGCGAACTCGGCAACTACAGCCAACGCCGCTTCGAAGGCATGATCAACATTCCCGTGGTTGACGACCGCCTGGACATCCGCCTGGCCGGCGAATGGACCAAGCGTCAGGGTTATTCCTACAACTCTCTGACCGATCAACGCATCGATGGCCGCGATCTGTGGAGCGGCCGCCTCTCCATCGCGGTAAAGCCGATCGATCACATGCAGACGACGTTGATCTGGGAGCATTTCTCGGAAAATGACGACCGGATGCGTTCAGCGAAACAATTGTGTCACCGTGCACCCGATCCGACCGAGATTGGCGGCGTGCCGGTGAGTACCGATGTCGGTGGTCCGTACGATACGATTTTGTATGTGAACCAGGGCTGCATCGCGGATTCTCTGTATTCGCCCAATTCCTTTCAGGTCACGAATGGCTATTCGCTGACGTACTATGCTCCGACGAACGGTATCGGCAATCCTGTCAATCTGAACATGGCCGATCCTTATACCGGGGCTGTCAATTCCCCCAATCTGCGGGTGATCGAATCCACCCTCGAACCTCAATACAAGGCGAAAAACGATATCTTCGAACTGAACACCGATTACAACATCACGCCGGAACTCATCTTCACATCGCAAACCGGATTCAACCACGATTTCCTGTGGTCCACCGAAGATTATAACCGCTTCAACACGGTACCAGGGGCGTTTAGCACCACAGGTTGGGGCGGCCCCCAGGCCGTCCGTGACGGCATACTCACTCCGGATGGCTATTTCTGCGATCCGCAACTGGGTTGCAGCAACCGGTTGGTGGCTCAGGATCTGTCCGAAGAACATTCCTGGCAGCTCAGCCAAGAGTTTCGCCTCGCCTCGCACTTCGGCGGACCGCTCAACTTCAGCGTGGGCGGAAACTACATGCACTATGAGACGCACGAAAACTATTACGTCTTTATCAACACGCTGACACTGCTTGCCGAAAATCTTGGGAATCGCACCGCCATCAATCCTTTTATCCCCGGTTTATCGGACAACCTCAGTTGCCAACCTTTTGGGGCGCAGCCGGGCAATCCCGCTGGACAATTTAACCTGGGCTGCATCTATATCGACCCCAATCCTATCGGCAAATTGAACAGTCAGGGACACAACTATTTCCTCAGCCAGAACCCCTATACGCTGAATTCCTATGCCGGTTTTGGCGAAGTCTACTACGACGTTTTCAAGGACCTGAAGCTGACCGGCGGCCTGCGGTGGACCGAAGACCGCAAACACTTTCCCCTGATGCCAAGCTGGCTCGTGGCGGGATTGAGTTTTGGCTATCCCGTTGCCGGTGTCGTGGATCAGCAATGGGATCAGTTGACGGGGCGTGCCGCCATCAACTGGACGCCGCAACTCGGTTTCACCGACCAGACATTGATCTATGGATCCTATGCTCACGGCTACAAGGCTGGCGGCGCGAATCCGCCATTGCCGGTTACAGTGGCCGTTACAAGCCGTCTAAAGTCCATCGTTCATCCGCTCACCTTCGATCCGGAATTCATCGACGCCTTCGAAATCGGAAGCAAGAATACCTTGCTGGATGGCGCGCTAACGTTGAACGGCAGCGCGTTTTACTACAACTACGAGAATTACCAGATTTCCGAAATCGTCGATCGGACGGCGATCAATCGCAATTTCGATGCGCATGTCAAAGGCGGCGAACTGGAAGCAACCTATGAGCCCATCCCCGGTCTGCGGTTCAATCTCGCGACGGGGTATGAGAATGCCCGGCTGGCAAAAGGCTCGAAGGCCATCGATCTGATGGATCGCACGGCGGGAACACCGGGCTGGATGGTCGTCAAACCGTACCCGACGGTGCCATCCAATTGCGTCATGCCCATTTCAATTATTGCCAGCGGGGTCGGTGGAGCGCAGCTCGGCAAATGCAATGGCTATGACGCGAGCGTTTACGATCCCACTGGTGCTGCGAACAACGGCGAAGGGTTCTACAAAGATCTGAGCAACGACGAAATGCCCAATGCGCCGCCATGGACGCTGTCGCTCGGCGCGCAGTATTCGATGCCCATCACTTCGGATTGGGCTGCCACGTTGCGCAGCGATCTTTACTGGCAAGATGCATCTTACTGGCGCGTCTTCAACGACATGTCCTACGACAAGCTGCATGCCTATTCGAACGTGAACCTGACCTTGATCCTCACCAATCAAGCCGGTTGGCAGGTGATGCTCTACGACAAGAACGTGTTCAACACGACAGCCATCACCGGCGCCTTCCTCAACAGCGACGACAGCGGACTGACAACCAATGTCTTCATGACCGATCCAAAACTGATCGGCATCCGTGTCACGAAGAACTGGTAAGGGGGAACCAATGAGCGAACTGATAAACACAAAGACGACACAAGCAGAAAATCGCTGGCGCCTGTTGACGACGGTTTCGGTGCTCGCATTGCTGACTGCGAGTTATTCCGGCAATGCCGGTGCCGCCGAAGACACCGATCGCCCCACGGTGTGGATCGAGCTGGGTGGCCAACTCGAACGCGTGAGCCGTGCGCAAGATGCGTTCTCCGCGCCGTTTCTCGAATCGCTGCAAACCCCGCCACCGCGTCCCTTCGGCCCGCTGAAAGGTTTTGCCGGCTCCGCGACACGCCGCACGATCGATATGCCGGATGTGCCGTTCGATATCTCCCAACCGCTGCGTGCTCAGGCCGTTCCCGAAAACAATTTCGGCGAGGAAGGAAAGATACTGTTCTCGCCCGCCGGCTCGGATTGGGTGTTCTCGGTGTCTGCGCGCTATGGCCGGGCCAATGGATCGCGGCTGGAAATGCAGCAAACGAACGCCCGCGTGCCTTATGTTCACTTGCCTTCGGCTGGCGGCACGCCCACTCTGCCTCGTGTCGTTCGTTTCTCAAACGCCCAGACGGAGTACACGCAAAGCCACGCCGTTTTGGACTTTCAGGTGGGCCGCGATGTCGGGTTGGGGCTGTTTGGGCGCAACACCACATCCCTGCTGAACGCAGGTATACGTTTCGCGCAATTCACGTCGAAATCCTCGGTGGATCTCAAGGAACGCCCGCAATTCCAAGCCTATTACAATCACGTCAATATATTTTATCCCAAATATTTTTATAACACCCGCTTCCAGGACTATGAGGTTCTGGGCCACAGCCAGCGCAGTTTCCATGGCATCGGCCCGTCTGTTTCCTGGAGCGGCTCTACACCGTTCATCGGCAATGAAGACAGCGCCGAATTCACCTTCGATTGGGGCGTGAATGCCGCCGTCCTCTTCGGTCGCCAAAGAGCCAAGGCCGACCGGAAAGACGAGATGACCGACAATTATTGGACCTACAACGGTCTGGGAATTGCCGGCAACGGTATAGCAGGGCGCTACACCCATACCCAATTCCATCATTACACCCGCTCACGCCGTGTCACCGTTCCCAATCTCGGCGGGTTCGCAGGCATGTCGCTCAAATTCCCGAACGCGAAGATCAGCCTCGGCTATCGCGCCGACTTCTTCTTCGGTGCGATGGATGCAGGTATCGAGGCGCGGCACACCGAAGACATGACGTTCCGTGGGCCATTTGCAAAAATCAGCATCGGGCTTGGCGGATAGCAGCGCTTTCTATTGGGGGCGGGCATACAGAAGGCGGCGGAGCGATCCGCCGCCTTTCGTCAATACGATATCTTCTGCAGGGCGCGCGGTTCGTGCGTTGCGATGGCGTTGATCGGCCCCGCATCTTCTATCGTTCCCGGTGGCGCTATGTCCTGGCTGACTGTTTCGATGGCTGGCATTACCGTCTGTGGCAGGGTGACAGCTGCGATTTGCGTCGGGCGTGCCTGATCGGGCGGCGGCGCGTTCTCCTGCGCGAACAGTGCTGAAGTGGTTCCAAACAGAATCATCAGCCCTAAGATCAGTTTCGCGCGGCACATCGGCGGTTGTCCTTGCCAATCGCATTGATAAAGCGTCGGCGGACGCTTGGTTCCCGCAAGGCTCCTCCGCGCTGCTTTTGGCAACGAATTGCGGTGCCAAAGCGTTTGCGGTTCCATGGAACTTGCATCGACCCGGCAATTGGCCAGGAAACTGGGCCTGCATCTCGTAGGCCCCACAGCGCTGCGCATTCAACGCAAAGCCGAAGGCGAGCGTTGGGCGTTTTTCACCGGCCGTGGCCGCAGAATCCGCGACCGGCGCATCGTCGCGCGGCTGCAAAAACTCGCCGTTCCGCCCGCCTATACCGATGTGACCTATGCCGCCGATCCGCGCGCGCATCTGCAGGCCGTGGGGCGTGATGCCGCCGGTCGTCTGCAATATCGCTACCATCCCGATTGGGAAAAGGTGCGCGATATCCGCAAGGCACAGCGGCTGGCAAACCTGATCGGCGTTCTGCCGCGCATACGCCGCGCGCTCACATCCGCGCTGAAAGAGAACACGCCGAGCCGAACTCTGGCGCTGGCCGCAATCGTGGAACTGGTCGATGCCTCCGCCATTCGCGCGGGCAATGAAAACTACGCACGGGATCACAAAACCAGAGGCGCAACCACGCTTCTCAAATCCAATGTCGAATGCAAAGCAAGCACACTGACGCTCTGCTTCCGCGCCAAAGGCGGCAAACAGATCCGCAAAGACGTGAAGAATGCAAGGTTGTGCAAGGCCGTGGCGCAGTTGCGCAAATTGCCGGGCAAGCGGCTGTTCCAGTTTCAGGACGACAACGGAACGGTGCGCATCGCGACCTCGCGGGAGGTGAACGCTTATCTGAAAGATATCGCAGGCTGCGAAATCTCGCTCAAGGATTTCCGCACCCTTTGTGGCAGCTTGGAAGCCATCCGGATTCTAGCGGCGACAGAACCGGCACAAACCGCGCATGGGCGAAAGCAGCAGATCAAGAAAGCCCTGGAAACCGCCGCCCAATCGCTGGAAAACACGCCAACCGTCTGCCGCAAAAGCTATGTCCACCCCACCATTCTCACAGCGTTTGAAGCGGGTTCGTTGCGTCAGTTCGGGCAAGCGCGGCGAACGACGGCTGCAAAAGAAAAAGCGGTTGCCGAGGTGATCGCCGCCGCTGCCGCGTAACGAGCTACAGGGACACGTCGTTCAACAGTTCTTCAACAGCCAACGCCGTCCGTTCGATGGCCACCGAAGCCGCTGGAATGATGCCACCCATGTTCAGGAAGCCATGAATCATATCGGGAAAATAAAGCGTCTTCACCCGGACTTCGGATTGGCGCAGACGATGGGCGTAAGCCGCCGCTTCATCGCGCAGCGGATCGAACCCCGCATACAGAATGACGGCCGGCGGCAACCCGCTCAGCTTGTGCGCGAACAGGGGCGAAAGCCGCCAATGCGTGGCTTTCACGAAACCGCAAATGTAATTTTGGCGATACCACGCATAAAGCTCCTCGGTCAGCAGATAACCGTCCGCAAAGAGCTTATGGGAATCGAGTGTCGCTTTGAGATCCAGACACGGATAGATCAGAATCTGGAAGCGGGGCAAAAAACTTCCCGTTTGCTCGCGCGCGGCAAGCGAGGCCGCCGCCGCCAGATTGCCGCCCGAACTGTCGCCCGCGATTCCCAGGCGCGCGGGATCGATGCCGAGCCTGAGGTGATTTTCATACACCCAGTTGAGCGCGTGGCGCGCATCGTCGAACGCAGCCGGATAGGGATGTTCGGGCGCCAGGCGATAATCCACCCACACCAATACCGCCTTCATCGCATTCGCAAGCTGGCGACAGAGCGGCTCATAGGTTTCGAAATCGCCGACCGTCCATCCGCCGCCGTGCAGGAAAACGACTCCGGTATGCAGCTTTCCGGTTTCGAACCCGATGGGGCGGATGATTTTCAGCGGTGGCGCATCGGGCGCGCGCACTTCGAACACGCTGTCCACATCTTGCAACGGCGCCAGAAACGGCTTGCGGCTTTCGCGATAACGCCTGCGGGCCTCATCTGGATCGCAGTATGGCCGGGGGCCGCGATGGGAAAGGGTTTCGATCACGCGCAGCGCTTCGGGCGCGGGGCAATCGGGAACCGCCCCTTCGATGACGCGAAGGGAAGGCGGCCGCACCGCGCTGGGCCGTTCCTGCAAGCTGTGGTCTTGCATGGCATTTACACCTTAATGTCTATAGTAATAGTATAGTATAAACTCTGACCCTGCAACGCGAGAAAAAACCGCATGGATGCCACGCTCGATTGCTCGAAAGTCTTCGTTCAGGTGCTGGACCGCGCAGCGGGCCTGGCGATCCGGGAACCGAAGGGGTACCGCTTCGTGGCCGCGCGCCGCGATCTGCTGCCGCTGGAAGAACGCGGCCCGTGGTGCCTCGAAGAGCTGGAACAGGCCGCCGTCGATATCATTCGCCAAAAAGCGGACGGCTGAAAGTTCACATCTGTGCGAGGCGGGCGGCGCGCATGGCGGCGCGGCGCACTTTGCCCGCATCGTCGCGCAAATCTTCGGTCACGAATTCGTAACTGCGGGGATTTTTGTAGAGCGCCAGCCGCTCGCGGACATGATCTTTCAGTTGCGCTTCGTCCAAGGCCGGGAAATTCGGCGACGGCTTTACGATGGCATGGGCCAGCGCGCCCATCTCCTCATCGGGCAGGCCGATCACCACGGCGGCTTCGACGCCGGGATGTTCCATGAGCGCGTTTTCGATTTCCGCCGGAAAGATGTTCGCACCGCCCGATACGATCATGTCGGTGCGGCGGTCGGCGATATAAAGAAAACCGTCTTCATCCTTCCAACCGAAATCGCCCACCGATTCATATCCGCCCGCCGCGGGTTTGGTTTGGGCGCCCAGATAGCGATAAGTCGAACCCGGCCCGGTGTTGGGCAGAAAGAATATCTCGCCGATTTCGCCGGGCGGTAATTCATCGCCCGCTTCGTCAAGCACTTTTATCCGGCAATTGTTGGGAAGGCCCACCGATCCTCTGTGCGCCAACCAATCGGTGCCGGAAATCGTGGTGCTGCCGATGGATTCGGTGCTGCCATAAAATTCCCATATGCGATCCGGGCCCAGCCACGCGATCCATTCTTCTTTCAGCGCGGCTGGCATGGGCGCTGCCATGTGCCAGACCGTTTCGAGAGAAGACACATCGTATCTCTCGCGGATCGCCTGCGGCAAGCGCGAGATGCGGTTCATCATGGTCGGCACGAAATTGACCCAGTTCACCCGATAAAGCGAGATCAGCCGCAACGCTTCTTCCGGCTCGAACTTGGTCATGCCCACAATGCTGCTGCCACGCAGCATGCCCATCACGGTCAGATACACCGGCGCATTGTGATAGAGCGGCCCGGGGTTCAGGATCACGCCATCCTGCGGCAAACGCAGCCGCGGTTCTTCCGGATCGAACAGGTTGGGCTGCGGCGCCAGAATGATCTTGGGCCGCCCGGTCGAACCGCCGGACGACATGGCTTTCCACGGATTGGAAATCGCTTCCGGCAGGGGATCGTTCAATCTTTCGTCAAGACCGAATGTAACGGGCTTGGCGGCAAAGGCGCTTTCGAATTCTGGATTGGACGCGATGAGAAGCTTTGGCCGCGCAAGTTCCAGAATGGCTGAAAGCTCGTGCTTCGGCAGGCGCCACGAAACGACATGCGGCGTTGCCCCCGCTTTCCAGATGGCGAACAGCCATTCGTAGAACGCGTTGCTGTTGGTCAACGACAGCGTGACGAGATCGCTTGGGGTCACGCCATGCGCTTTCATCGCCCAGGCGCGCTGCGTAGACCGCCGGTCGAGTTCGCCCCAGCTCAACACATCGTCGCCATGGCGAAGCGCCCAACGATCCGGCCCCAACCGCTGTGCCTGCATCGCAGGCAACGCCGCGAGACTGATCTTGGCCATGGATGATCCTCTAGCTGGCGCTGTTCAGAACTTTGAGCTGGGTGAATTCCAGCAAGCCTTCCTGGCCAAGCTCGATGCCGATGCCCGATTGCTTGGCGCCGCCGAACGGAACGGTGGGCGACAGTTCGCCGTGCTTGTTGATCCACACCGTGCCGCTGTCCATTTTGTTGGCGAGCGCATAGGCGCGGTTCAAATCCGACGACCAGATCGAACCGCCGAGGCCATAGTTCGATGCATTGGCTTTCGCGATGGCGTCTTCGGGATCGCTGAAGCGGATCAGCGGCAGAATGGGACCGAACTGTTCGTCATCGACAAGCTGTTCGCCGTCCGCCGCATCGCGCACGATGGTGGGGCGAATGAAATAGCCGTTGCCCTCAACTATGCCGCCGGCAACGACCTGTCCGTACGATTGCGCTTGCGCCACAAGGCTCGCGACTTTTTCGTATTGCGCCTTGTTCTGCACGGGGCCGAATTCGGTGCCTTGTTCCAGCCCGTCGCCGACGATAGCTGCGTTCGACAAGGCGGCCATCGCATCGCACATGCGGTCATAAATGGACTCATGGACGTAAAGCCGTTTCAGCGCGATGCAAACCTGGCCACTGTTGCGGAAGGCGGCGCGGAAGAGTTGCGGTGCCACCGCATCCGGATCGGCATCGTCAAGCACGATACCCGCATCGTTGCCGCCGAGTTCCAAGGTGACGCGTTTGAGATCGGCAGCCGCTGCCGCCATGACCTTCGCGCCGGTGGCCGTCGAGCCGGTGAAGGAAATCTTGCGCACATCCGGATGCGTGCTGAGCGCGGCACCCAGATCGTTGTTGTCCGCGATCACGTTCAACACGCCCGCGGGCACCAGGTCGGAAATCAGTTCGGCAAGCTTCAACGTGGTGAGCGGCGTGGTGGCAGCGGGCTTCAACACCACGGTGTTTCCGGCCAGCAGTGCAGCCGGAACCTTGAACGCCATCAGAGCAAGCGGGAAATTCCATGGCACGATGGCGGCGACCACACCCAGCGGCACATGCTGGATGGTGATGTTGCCGTTCTTGTGGTCGGCAAGTCCGCTAGTGTTCGCATCGAGACGTGCGTAATGCGTGAAATACATCGCCGTGCGATCCACCTCGGCCCGCGCATCGGCCAGCGGCTTCCCCTGTTCCTGAGTCAAAAGCCGCGCAAGATCGGGTGCGTGTTGCAGAATATGCTCCGCAATGGCTGCGAGAACTTTCTGCCGTTCGGGAATCGGGCGCGCGCGCCATGCTGGGAAAGCAGTTTTCGCGGCCGCAACCGCTGCATTCAATTGTTCGAGCGAAGCACGCGGGCCTTTTGCGAAGCTTGAGCCGGTAGCGGGGTTGATGACGTCCAGCGTATCCGCGCCCGGAACAAGTTCGCCGCCGATCAGAAGCTTGAAATCCGTCATCGCGTTCACGCGCAGATGACATTGACCAGCGCTTGCCGGCCTTCACGTTCGACCACGTCCAAAGCTTCGCGCAACGCTTGTTCCAATTGCGCGCGGTCTTCCACGCGCACGCCATATCCGCCGGAGGCTTTGCTGTACTCCTCATAAGCGGGGGAGGGCGAAAGATCGGACAACGCGTGGCTGTCGTACTTTCTCATATGGCCGGTGGGATAAACGAGCTTGGTGGTGGAAAGCACCGCGTTCCATCGCGAATTGTTGCACACGACCGTCAGCACCGGCAGATCGTGCTTTTGGCTGGCGTGATGGCACGCCGCGGGATTGGAGAACATATACGTGCCGTCGCCAATCGCCGCCACGAAGGTGCGTTCGGGGCGCAAGCGTTTGGCGCCGAGTGCGGCGGGCAGCGCCCAGCCCAGGCCGCCGGTTGCGGGTAGATAGAAGTATGAGGATGGCTGTTCAGGATTGAGGAATTCGCGCGTCGCCCAATATTCGTTGAACAGGGTGCAATTCTCGTTCAGCACCTTTGACAGCATCATGGTGAGATAGGCGTTGGTGATGGGGCCGCTTTTCGCCAATTCCGCTTCGACCGTTGCAGCGCGTTTGCTGCGGACGCCCTTGGCCATTTCGGCCAAGCGTTCGCGGCGGCTCATGTCGATGCGGCCTTTGCGTTTCGCCAGTTCTTTGTCGAGCGCCGTGTAGAGCGCGTGTGTGCCGCTGGTGATGGCAAGGTCGGCGCGATGCGAGCGGATGGGATAGGTCGAGAACGCCGGGTCGGTGCCGCATTGCGCGACGAACGCATCTTTCTTCGGCGAAGAGATTTCCGGAATCCACGGCACGTCGGATTCCACGAAACAGATCGCATCGGCCTCGCGCAAAACCGGCGCCAGGCTGTAACCCAGATGCAGCGGATGACCCGACGGCAGGTTGAGATAGCGCCCCTGTTCCTCCGCATAACCGATGGCGTAAGTCTCGCAGAGATGAGCAAGCGCTGCGACCGAAGCGGGATCGGCACCACCGGCCATCGAAGACAGGATGGGGAATTTCGCTTTGGCCAGTTCGTCGGCCAGGCGTTCCACCGCTTGCATGTCGGGCGCGGCAACGGTCGGGATGGGCAGATCGTCCAATGCGGGAGACGCCGATGACGGAAGTTTGTCGGCCAATACTTCGCGCGGCAATGTCAGATAGATCGGCCCTTTCGGTTCGGTCTGCGCAATGGAGAATGCGCGGTCCACCACATCTCCCACATGCGCGGGCCCGCGCAATTCGTATTCCCACTTCACCACTTCGCGCAGGATGCCGGCCTGATCGTACATCTCCTGGCCCCAGCTCACGCGCGTGTTGCGCGCGCCGAGCATGCCTTGCTCGTAGATCGGCGAACGCCCAGCGCAGATGATGAGCGGAACGCGCTCTGCCGCTGCGTTCATCGCGGCGCACACCGCGTTGGCGGTGCCGACATTGACGTGAAACATCACCGCTTGCGGGCGGCCCGTCATCAGATAAGCGCCATGCGCCATGCCGACGGCGAGATTTTCATGCGCCGCGATGCAGACTTCCGGAAACAGATTGTGATCGCGCCCGCGTGCCCGCGCATACGCTTCCACAAGCGGGGCGAAATCGGTTCCGGCGTTGACGAAGAAATGTGTCACGCCGCGGGCGCGAAGCTGGAACAGAAAACGTTCCGCCGCCGTTTCGGGGATCAACCCTTCGTTTTCGGTGGGCGCCACGCCGATCTCTCCCGTTATTTTATTTGCGCCGCATTCTTGAGGCGGCCGTTCTCGGTACCGCTCTATTGACTGGTAGTCAATACCTGTTACGCTTTGCACAAAATAGGGAGGACAAGCGATGGTCGCGCCGCATCGATTTTGTCACGTCGTCTATCGCACCTATCGTTTCGAGCAGATGACCGATTGGTATATCCGCGCGCTGGAAGCCCATGTGCAGCACCAGGGCAAGGACATCGTTTTCCTCACCTATGACGACGAACATCATCGCGTGGCGATCGCGCGGCTGAAAGGCGGCGAGGCGGAAGCAAAGGCGCGCGAAGGTGGGCCGCGTTTCGTGGCGCACGTCGCCTATGCCTGGAAAAATCTCGACGAGTTGCTGGATACGTACAAACGGCTCAAGCGGCAGGGTATCCTTCCCGTGCGGCCCACGCGCCATGGCCTCACGCTTTCGATGTATTACGCCGACCCGGATGGAAACGGGCTCGAATTCCAGATCGATCTTCTGAACGAGAAGGAAGCCAGCGAATACATGCTGACGGATGAATTCGGCAACAATCCTTCCGGCGAACATTTCGATCCCGATGAGCTTGTGGCGCGCTATGAAGCGGGGGAGGCGGTGGACGACCTGATCTTCCGCCCGCAGCAACCGCAACGGTTCGGCAAACTTTATCGCCGCGGCGCGCCGTCTCCGCTCGCTGTCGCATAACCCAACGCACAAACGGAACACGATCATGACCAATGCCAGCGGCGGCGAACGCTTGCCCAAGTTGAAACAGGAAGAGATGACGGAGGACCAACGCAAGGTCGCCGAAGAAATGCTGGCGGGCCCGCGCAAGGCGCTGGGTGGGCCGTTTCATCCGTGGCTGCGCAGCCCGACGATGGCGCGGCGTCTGGCGCATTTCGGCGAATATATGCGCTATCTTTCGCCGCTGCCGCGCGATCTGAAAGAACTGACGGTGCTGATCACCGCGCGCCATCTGGGCTCGCGCTACGAATGGCAGGCCCACCATCCCTGGGCAGTCGAGGCTGGGGTCAAGCCGGAAGTCGCCGATGCGATTTCGCGCAACGAACGCCCCGAAGGAATGACGCCGGCACAAACCACCATCTACAATTTCGTGACGCAGCTTGAGCGCAATTACGAGGTCGATGACGATACCTATGCGGAAGCGCTGGCACTCTTGGGCGAATCCCTGTTGATCGAACTGGTTGTCTATATCGGCCTTTATTTCACGGTCGGCATGACGTTGAGCGTGGCCAGAGTTGCCATTCCGCCCGGCGGGGCAATACTGCCCGATCTGAAATCAACAGCAGGATAAATGCCGTGCCCAAACGCTCGCCCAAAACCAAGACGTTCGAAACCATTCTTCTCGACAAGCCCGATCCCGAAATCACCCGCATCACGCTCAACCGGCCGGAAGCGCGCAATGCGCAGGATTACCGGCTGCTCTACGAATTGAACGATGCGTTCGATATCGCCGCACAGGATGACGAGACGAAAGTGATCATCCTGGCCGCCAACGGCCCGCATTTTTCCTCCGGCCACGATCTCAGGGCAACCAATCAACTCGATCAGCTCAAGGAATTCGAAACGGTTGGAACCTGGTGCGGCTTCGAATGCGATGGTGCCGAAGGCCGCATGGCGCGCGAGAAGGAAGTCTACATTGGCTTTTGCGAACGCTGGCGCAACATCCCCAAACCCAGCATCGCGCAGGTTCAGGGCAAGGTGATCGCGGGCGGGTTGATGCTGATCTGGCCGTGCGATCTCATTGTCGCCGCGCGCAACGCGCAATTCGCCGACAACACGGTCGCCATGGGTGTGAGCGGCGCGGAATTTTTCGCCCATCCGTGGGAGTTCGGTTTGCGCAAGGCCAAGGAGATGCTCTTCACCTCCGATTTCGTCAGCGCGGAAGATGCGTTCCGCCTCGGCATGGTGAACCATGTGGTGGAAGAGAAGGATTTGGAGGCCTTCACGCTGGAACTTGCGCGCAAGATCGCAAAGAAGCCGCGTTTCGCGCTGAAACTGGTCAAGGAAGCGCTCAACGCCGCGCAGGATGCGCAAGGCCGCGTGGGCGCGATGTCCACTTCATTCGCGCTGCATCAGCTTTGCCACGCCCACAACATGCAGGTCTATGGCCACGCGATCGATCCCACCGGCATCATGTCGGAAGGCGTGCGCAAATCGAGCGACCGCTTTAAGCAGCCGGAGAAACGTTAGGCGATTTCGCCGCTTTCTTGCGCGCGGGCGCCTTTTCGGCGCGTTCGGCGGTGGGTTTGAGAAGCTGTTCGCGCTTCATGATCTCGTAGAACAGCTCGACACTGGTTTCGAGAACCGCCTTGTCGTCCGTTCCATTGCCCTGCAGCCAGCCGAGCAGGATTTCACCCTGACAGCTCAGCCACGAACGGCCGAGCAGCAATTGGGTTTGCGTGGGCGGTTCGTCGGAAAAATAGCCCATGATCTCCCGCACGCCCGCCATGCGCGCGACTTCGGCTTCGGCCACCAGTTTGGCGGGCGCCCCGCCGCGCAGCAGCATGGCATGCGACCACGGCCATTGGCGCAGATGATCCATGTGGAAGCGCACGAAGCGGCGCAGGCGTTCGTCCGGCGTTCCTTCGCGCGTGAATTCCAGCCGCCGCTTCGACATTTCATCGCGGTCGACATGAAAGACGTAGATGTAGAATTCCAGCTTGGATTTGAAATAGTGGAACAACAGGCCGTGGGCCACGCCCGCCGCGTTCGCGATGTCGTCGATGGCAACCTGATCGTATGGCTTCTGCGCGAACAGCTTCTTGCCCGCTGCATAAAGCCGTTCCCTGGCGGATGCGTCTTGCGGTTTGGACTTCATGGCCCCCGTGCCCGTCAAATCCTCGCTTCGCCCGCCGGCGGACGACGCAGTAGTTGGTGGTAACAAATCCTAGTCCATGTTTGTAGCCGATTGGGATACGAATGTAATTCCCGCCCTGCGGTGGTTTCGCGCGGTATCTGGCGGCGTCCCTTCTTCGCACAGAGCCACGCGGTTGACTGGCAGTCAATCCGCGGTACTATGCCCTCAGATAAAAAGTGGGAGCGAAACGTCAGTGGTTCGGGGTGAAACGCCGCGCGTGGGCTTTATTGGCCTGGGCAAACAGGGCAAGCCGCTGGCCGCCAATGCGCTTGCCGCCGGTTATGCGTTGACGGTGTTCGACAAAAATCCCGCCCCCGTGAAAGAGCTTTGCGAGGCGGGCGCGGGGTCTGCCGCATCCGCGCGCGAGGCGGCGGCCCAAAGCGACATCGTTCAGATCTGCGTCGCCGACGATGCGCAGCTTGAGGCGGTTTTGGCAGGAGAAGACGGCGTTGTTGCGGCGGTAAGGCCGCGGCAGATCGTTGTGGTGCACAGCACCGTCGCCCCGGCCACGATTGTGCGATGGGCTGCGCGGATCGAAGAAAAAGATGCACAACTCGTCGATGCGCCGGTCAGCGGCGGGGAACGCGGCGCGCTTGCCCGCACCATGTCCTACATGGTGGGCGGCAGCGAAGATGCGCTTTCGGTTTGCAGGCCGCTGTTCGAAACCTCCGGCCACGCCATCACCCATTGCGGCGGCGTGGGCATGGGCATGCGCGCCAAGCTGGTGCACCAGATCGTGATCGCCATCAACCGTCTGGCGGCTTACGAAGGCATGACGGTGGGGTTGAAAGCCGGGCTTTCAAAGGAGGTCCTGCAACGCATCCTCCATGATGGCGGCGCGCAGAGCAAAGTGGCCGACAACTGGTTCGCGCGTTCGTCGCGCCCCTTTGCCATTCCGCTTTATTACAAGGATCTGGATCTCGCGCTCGCGCTTGCGCACGAGTTGGAAATGCCGCTGCCCGGTGCGGCGCTGGCGCAGCAATCCCTCGACGACATCATTCCCTGACCGGCAAAAGGACAAGAACATGCAAAGCTGGATCGACCGGAAGACGTGGGAAGTTGATCGCAACATCTTTGTGGACCCCGAAATCTACCGGCGGGAACAGGAACAGATCTTTGCCCGGGCGTGGCTTTATGTGGGGCACGAAAGCCAGATCCGGGAACCCGGCGATTTCATCCTCTCCCGCATGGGCGAAGAGTCGGTCATTGTCACGCGCGACAAGAACAGCCAGATCCGGGTGATGCTGAACTCCTGCCGTCACCGCGGCATGAAGGTTTGCCGTTACGACGAAGGCAACACCACCAAATTCTATTGCCCCTATCACGCCTGGACCTACGACCTCGAAGGCAAGCTGGTGAACGTGCAGCTCTATGACGAACTGTACAAACCGCCTTTCGACAAGTCGCAATGGGGGCTGGTTCAGGTGACCAAGATCGCCACGCTCGGCGGCACGATCTGGGCTACCTGGGACCCGGATGCGCCGTCGTTCGAAACCTATCTGGGCGGTGCGTACAGCACGCTGGACCGCACGTTCCGCCCCATGGATGGCGGCGATGGCGGGTTGGAAGTTCTCGGCGGCACGCAGAAATGGCTGATCAACAGCAACTGGAAAATCGTCATCGAGAACGCGGTGGGCGACAGCTTGCACAATCCCAGCCACGCCTCCGTCGATATCGCAGGGATTGCGCCGTCGAAAGAAGGCGGCGGCCGCAAGGACGATCTGGGACGGATGATCGCCAGCGCCAACCCGGAAGGCCACGCGTTCCTCTACAACATCTGGCCGATGGAAAAGGAACGCCGCGATTATCAACGCGAACCCATCGTCGCCGAATGGTTCAAAGAGAAGTGGCGCCTGCGCGTGGAACGCATGGGCGATGCAGCGGGTGTGTGGCCGCGGCTTGGCGCGGTGTTCCCCAATATGGGGTTCCTCGCACAACAGCCGCGCACCATGCTGGTGGCGCATCCCAGCGGGCCCACGAAATCGGAATTGTGGCGCGTCTATTTCGTGGATCGCGATACGCCGCCGGAAGTGCGCGCGTGGCTGCGCCGGTACTATCTCAGCTATTCCGGCCCCGGCGGCATGACCGAGCAGGACGATATGGAAAACTGGCAATACGCCACCGATAGCTGCCGTGGCGCTGTCTCGCAGCGTTATCCGTTCCACTACATGTCGGGTTTGGGAATGGAACGCGCCGATGGCCCGGTGCCCGGCACCTATCACGAAGGCCGCGGCAGCGAACAGAACGCGCGCGCCTATTACAAGCGGTGGGACGAATTCATGAATGCGAAAACCTGGCACGATCTCGTGCCCGTACGGGGATAGAAATGACAACGACACAAACAAAAATGTCCGCCGCAGACCGCCTGGATTACATGCTGCTGATGCGCGAGATCGAGGATTTCCTGCATCTCGAAGCTGATACGCTCGATTCCCGCGACTGGGAACATTGGCTGACCTTCTTCACCGACGATCTGCGCTACTGGATGCCGATCCGCAAGAACCTGGCCTATCGCGACCGCAACAAGGATATCTCCAACGAAACCGAAGCTGCCTGGTTCGACAACGACAAGGATCTGCTCACCCGCCGCGTCAAGCAATTGATGACGGGCATCCATTGGGCAGAAGAACCGCTGTCGCGCCTCACCCACATCGTGACCAATGTGCGCCTGCCCAACGCCGTATCGGTGGTGGCGGAAGGGCAGGCCATCGAAGTGCGTTCCAACTTCCTCGTCTATCGCAACCGGCTGGAGACCGAGGTCGATATCATGGTCGGCCGCCGCGAAGACGTTCTGGTGCGCGTCGATGGATCGTTCAAGGTGCGCACCCGCAAGGTGATCCTCGATCAGAACGTGCTGACCGCGAAGAACATCTCGTTCTTCTTCTGATGGCTGCGGCCACGATCCATGTGCAGGAACTGATCGACCGCCAGGCGGTCGGGCGTCTTCACATCGTCGTGGTCGGGCTTTGTGCACTCGTCATGTGTGTCGATGGCTTCGACATGTTCATGATCGGCGCCATTGCGCCCGCCATCGCATCGTCCTTCGGCAAACCGGTGTCGGCGCTGGTGATCGTCTTTTTGTGTCAGCAGATCGGCATCGCATGCGGGGCCATTATCGTGGGCCCGATTTCGGATCGCTATGGCCGCAAGACGCTTCTGATCGGCTGTTCGGCGGCGTTCGGCGTGTTGATGCTGGCGACCACCGCATCGCGCACCCTGTGGGAACTGGCCGTGCTGCGTGGCGTCTCCGGTTTTTTCCTCAGCGGCATTTATCCGGTCGCCACCACGCTTGTTTCCGAATTCGCGCCCAAACGCTGGCGGGCGGCGTTTCTTTCGATCCTTCTGACGGGCTTCGTGGCCAGCGCCACGGCAGGCGGCGCGTTCGCGGCCATCCTCGTCGCGGCGCAAGGATGGCAGATCGCGTTCTGGCTGGGCGGCTTCGTTCCGCTGCTGATGCTTCTGCCGCTCGCATTTTTCCTGCCCGAATCCGTGCAATTCCGCGCGCGGCGCAACGCCAACGATCCCTCCATCGCGGCAACGCTGAACCGGCTTTCGTCCGCCGCAAACATTCCCGCCGATGCGACGTTCCTTGCCGCCACGCCGGGGCAGGGCGCGGCGAGCTGGCTCGATGTGATCAGCGGTTCGCGCCGCCTGCCCACTTTCCTTCTGTGGCTGATCTTCTTTCTGGCCATGGGCAACGGCGCGCTGGTTTCCTCCTGGCTCCCATCCGTGTTCAAGGCGACGCAAGGCGTGCCCATCGAACGCTTTGCCCAGTTCATGTTGCTGGGCTCGGTGACGGCGATATTGGGCACGCTGTGCATCGGTTTCCTGGTCGATCGCTATCGCGGTTCGCTGGTGATGATGACCTGTTATGTGCTGAACGCGGCGATGCTTTTGGGGCTTGGGCTATTTCCGTTCGGCACCGCGCTTTTCACCGTCGCCTTGTCGCTCGTCTATCTCAGCGGTTTTGCCGGCACGGCGGGATTGATGGCCATCGCTTCGGCCTTCTATCCGTCGGAGGTGCGCGCCACAGGATTTGGCTGGTGCGTGGCGGCAGGGCGGCTTGGTTCCATTGCCGGTCCATTGCTGGGTGGCTATCTGCTTGTAACAAACCTGTCGACGACACAGATTTTCACGGTGATCGCCGCTGCACCGCTGGTTGTCGCCACGTTTTTGTTTCTCTTTTCGCTTGTTTCGCTAAAGACACAGCTTGCGGTTTCGCGATGACCGGAAAGTGCGATCGAAACTCACATCCTTGTCATTTAAACAGATGCAAGAGAGCAACAGTCTCTTGGTTGACTTGCGGTCAAAACTATGGCTGACTTGAAGTCAATAAATATACATATCGAGGGGATAGGATGACGACAGGAAAATTCGTGCGTTGCCTCATGCTGGGCAGCACAGGGCTTGCGACGCTTCTATCGCTTGGCGCAGCAGCCCGCGCAGCCGAAATCGAAACCGTGATGGTGACGGCGGAAAAGGTCGAAGAAAATGCCAACGACGTCGGCATGTCGATCAACGCGCTGTCCGACACGATGCTGAAGAACCTTCAGATCACCGATACGGCGGGTTTGGCCAAAGCCGTTCCCGGCTTCAACTACACCAACAGCGCCTATGGCCTTCCGATTTACACCTTGCGCGGCGTCGGCTTCTACGAAACCGGCTTCAACGCTTCGCCCGCCGTCAGCGTTTATCTCGACGAAGTGCCGCTTCCCTATTCGGCAATGACCTCGGGCGTTTCGTTCGATCTGCAGCGCGTGGAAGTGCTCAAAGGCCCGCAAGGCACGCTGTTCGGCAACAACTCGACCGGCGGCGCGATCAACTACATCGCCGCCAAGCCGACCGATACGTTTCAATCCGGCGCCGATTTCGCCTTCACGAACTTCTACGAAACGCAGGCGCAAGGCTTCATCAGCGGCCCGATCAGCGACACGGTGCGCGCGCGCCTTGCCGTCAGCATCGACGAAGGCGGTGCGTGGCAGGAAAGCTTCACCCGCAACGAAACGACCGGCAACACCAATCTTCTGAAAGGCCGCTTCCTGGTCGATTGGGATGCAACACCCGATCTTTCCTTCACGCTCAATCTGAATGGCTGGATGGACAAATCGGATTCGCAGGCGCAGCAGGCGTTGGCGGTTGTCAGCGGCGTGAAAGCGCCGCCCGCACTCGTCACCGCGCTTTCGCAATATCCCATTCCGCCCACCGATGCGCGCGAAGCCGATTGGGACCCGGGTGTGGAGTTCGGCCGCAACAACAGCTTTTTCCAGGCCTCCGTTCGCGGCGTCTATGACCTCGGCAACCACATGACGTTGACGTCGATCACCTCGTTCGACCGGCTGAACGAACATTGGCTGCAAGATACCGATGGCATGGCCGTTCAATCGTTCTATGTCGACAATGGCGGCTACATCGAAACCTATACGCAGGAACTGCGTCTGGCCGGCACGACCGAGAATGGGCTGCGCTGGATGGTGGGCGGCAACTTCGAACACGACAACATCTACGAGTTCGGCAACCCCAGCTCGAACATTTCGAGCTTCCCGTTCCGTCACGCGGTGACATCCGGGCGCACGAACATCTCGATCCCGGCGGTGTTCGCCAACGCCGACTATGCGTTGACCGATCAGATTTCGCTGCAAGCCGGCATCCGCTACACCGACACCGACATTAACAACGTCGGTTGCACGCTCGATAGCGGCGATGGGCAACTGGCAGGCGTCTTCAAAGGCATCGCGGCGGGCAAGGGCGTCACGGTCAACATTCCGGCGGGCGGTTGCGCTACCCTGGATGCGGTGACGTTCGAACCCGGTTATGTGGTCGGCCACCTCGATCAGGACAACGTGTCGTGGCGCGCCGGCATCAACTGGCAACCGACAGACACGATCCTGCTCTATGCCAACGCCAGCCGCGGTTACAAGGCAGGCGATTTCGCAGTGGCGGGCGCCACTTTCTCGTCTTCGCTCGATCCGGTGGTGCAGGAATCAGTGCAGGCCTATGAAGGCGGTGCGAAGCTCGGCCTGTTCGACGGCTCGATGCAGGTCAACGCGGCGGGCTTTCATTACATCTATTACGACAAGCAGTTTCGCGGAAAGATCGTTGATCCGACCCTGGGTTCGCTCAACAAGCTGTTGAACATTCCCAAGTCGCAAATCAACGGCGCCGAACTGGAAGTGCATTGGCTGCCGATTGACCAGCTGAACCTCAGCGTCGGCGTCAGCTACATCGCGTCCGAAATTCTCGACAACTACACCAACTACAACGTGCTGGGTCAGCTGCAGAACCTGGGCGGCGAGGCCTTTCCGCTCACACCAAAGTGGCAGGTCAATGCGGATGCGCAATACAATTTCCCCATCGCAGATGCCTGGGGTGGGTTCGTGGGCCTGCATGTGAACCATCAGGGCGAAACCAACGCAGCCCTCGGCAACTTGCCGCTGTTCGCAATCGACGCTTACACCAACCTCGATCTGCGCACCGGCGTGCAAACGACCGATGGCCATTGGCTCGCTAGCCTGTTCATCACCAACCTCACCGATACCTATTCGTGGAGCTTCGTGAACCTTTCGGGGCCGGATGCCGTGACGCGGCTTGCCAACCATCCGCGCACCTTCGGCATCAGATTGAGCTATCGCAGCTAGTGGGAATGAAATGACAGTGAGTTCGTCAAATTTCTCGCGATACATCAACACCGAAACATGGGAGATCGGTCGCGAGATCTTTTCCGATCCCGAAATCTATCGCCGGGAACAGGAACAGATTTTTGCCCGGGCGTGGCTTTATGTCGGCCATGAAAGCCAGATCCGGGAACCGGGTGATTTCATCCTCTCCCGCATGGGCGAGGAATCCGTCATCGTCACGCGCGACAAGAACAGTCAGATCCGGGTGATGCTCAACTCCTGCCGTCACCGCGGCATGAAGGTTTGCCGCTACGACGAAGGCAACACCACCAAGTTCTATTGCCCCTATCACGCCTGGACCTACGACCTCGAAGGCAAGCTGGTGAACGTGCAGCTCTATGACGAGCTGTACAAACCGCCCTTCGACAAGTCGCAATGGGGGCTGGTCCAGGTGGCCAAGATCGCCACGCTCGGCGGCACGATCTGGGCCACCTGGGATCCAGATGCGCCCGATTTCGACACCTATATCGGTGAAGCGCGCCACGCGCTCGAACTCACCTTCCGCCCCACCGACGGCGGCAATGGCGAAATCGAGATGCTGGGCGGTATCCAGAAATGGCAGATCAACAGCAACTGGAAAATGGTCGCCGAAAACGGCGCGGGCGACACGTTGCACGGGCCGAGCCATGCCTCGGTCGATATGGCGGGCATCGCGCCATCCGCCGAACGCGATGGCCGCAAGGATTGGCTGGGCGATCTTCATTCCGCCGCGTATCCCGGCGGCCATGCTTTCCTTTACAACAAATGGCCGATGGATAAGGAACGCGTGGATTATCGCCGCGAACCCATCGTCGCCGAATGGTTCAAGGAAAAATGGCGCCTGCGCGTCGAACGCATGGGCAAGTCCGCCGGCATCTGGACACGGCTAGGCGGCGTTTTCCCGAACATGAGTTTCCATGCGCAACAACCGCGCACGGTGATCGTGGCCCATCCCGCAGGCCCGCAGAAGACGGAAGCCTGGCGTGTTTATTTCGTGGATCGCGATGCGCCGCCGGAAGTGAAGGCGTGGCTGCGCCGTTATTATCTGAGTTACTCCGGCCCCGGCGGCATGACCGAACAGGACGACATGGAGAATTGGCAATACGCCACAAAGAGCACGACCGGCGTGGTCGCGCAGCGTTATCCATTCCATTACACCTCCGGTTTGGGCATGGGCGGACCGGATAGTGAAATTCCGGGTCTCGTCAGGGCGGGCCGCGGCAGCGAACAGAACGCGCGCGCCGTTCTGGTGCGCTGGGCGGAACTGATGGACGCGCCGAGCTGGGGCGATCTTCTTTCCAAACGGCCGCAAGCCTTGGTTTGACGGTGGCTGGGCGATAAGCTGCATTTTCGCGCAGCAAACGGTTGCTCGGTTACCGAGGTGATGAATGAGTGGGTTTGACGTCGGCGCCTTCATAGACGACCGCAAGGTCACCCGTCTGCATATCGTCATCGTCGTGGTTTGCGCGTTGATCATGATTGTCGATGGCTTCGACATCTTCATGATCGGCGCCATCGCGCCAGCCATCGCCGCAGGCTTCCATCACCGCCCCGAAGACATGACGACCGTCTTCCTGTTCCAGCAGATCGGCATCGCCATCGGTTGCATCATCGTGGGGCCGGTGGCCGACCGTTACGGCCGCAAGAGCGTGCTGGTGGTGTGTTCGATTGGTTTCGGTCTTCTGATGGTGGCGTGCGCGTTATCGACCTCGCTGATGGAACTGGCGATCCTGCGCGGGCTTTCGGGCGTTTTCCTCAGCAGTGTTCTGCCCATCGCCACCACCTTGATGTCGGAATTCGCGCCCAAGAAATCACGCGCCACCTTCTTCTCCATCCTGATGGCGGGTTACGGCGCGGGCGCGGCGGGCGGCGGCCTGGTCGCGGCCTTCCTCATCGATCTTTATGGCTGGCGCAGCGGCTTCTGGCTGGGCGGATTGCTGCCGCTCTTGTGTGCGCCGCTGCTGGCGCTGTTCCTGCCGGAATCCTTGCGCTTCCGCGTGCGCCGTAACGCGCTAGATCCGGCGATCCCGCAAACCCTCCAATCGCTTTCGCCATCGCTCATCCTCACCGGCACGGAAAAATTCGTCGGCGGCGAGAAAGAAGAGGAAGGCAAATCCACCCTGTTCGGCGTGCTCGCAGACGGCAGGTCGGTCGCAACCATTCTCATCTGGCTCGGCTTCTTCCTCGCCATGGGCAACGGTGCGGTGCTCGCCTCGTGGACGACCACCTTCTTCAAACAGATGGGCGGCGTGCCGATACAGGAATTCGGCAAGGTGCTGGCCATCGGCTCGCTCGCGGCAGCCGTGGGAAACCTCACCGTGGGATTCCTGCTCGATACCTTCCGCGCCCGTTCCGTTCTGATCTTCTGCTTCCTCGGCTATTCGATTTCGCTGGTGGGGCTGGGCTTCCTCCCCTTCGGCACGTTCGGTCTGGCGTTTTCGCTGTTCGGCCAATATTACTTCATGAACGCGGGCACATCCGGCATCGCGATTTTGACCTCGCAATATTATCCCACCGAAGTGCGCGGCACCGGCATGAGCTGGGGCATCGGCGCAGGCCGGATCGGCGGCATCGTGGGCCCGCTTCTCGGCGGCTTGGCACTGACCAACCATCTGACACTGGAACAGACGTTCCTTCTGATCGCGCTCGCCCCGCTCGCCGTTCTGGTGGTGATGCTCATCTTCCTGCACCTCACCGTGCGTGGCCCGGCAACGCCCATCGCCGTCAAACTGAACCCGGCCCAAACGCGCGCCTGATCACCCCGGCACCGCGTAATGGATTTCCATCACGAAGGTGCGCTGCGGAAACGGGTGGTAGAGGAAATATTTGTCGTTGTTCAGATTGTCGATGCCGAACGATGCCGTCCAGTTTTCGTCCACGCGATATTGCACCCGCGCATCGACCACGAAGTAGCTCGCAAAGCCCTGAAAAGTTTGCGCCACGAAATCGGTGTTCTCGATGGTGCCGAACGCGCGGTCGCTGTAACGCGCGGCAAGCGTGAACGACAGCCGTTCGTCCGGCCGGTACGTCGCCACCACGCTGCCGCGCCACGGCGGAAGCTGGGGAATGCGTTTTCCTTGTGCTCTTAGATAAGCGGGATCGCTTGCGATCCGGCCATCGGCATAGGTGAGGTTGCCCGAAAGTTCGAGGCCATCGAACACAACATCGTTCCGCTCGAAATCCAGTTCGAACCCGCGCACCCGCGTCCTGTCCACGTTCTGCACATAGCTGTAGAGCGTGGTCGACCCGGTAACCAGTAGAGCGGATTGCGAGAGCAGGGCATCGCGCACCTCCTCATGAAACAGCGAGAAACGGATGCGTCCGTTCGCCGTCGTGCGCGTCGCGGCGAGTTCGAACGTGTCGGCATGTTCCGGCTTGAGATCGGGGTTGGGCACGGTCAGTTGCGTGCCCGTGGTGATCGCCTGATACAGTTCCGTCACCGTGGGCATGCGATAAGCCGAGCCCCACGAAGCGGCCAATGCCCAATTCTCCGCCGCCTGCCACGAAAGCGATGCCTTGGGCGAAAAGAAATTGCCGGAAAGATTGGGCTGCGTCTGATTGAGCGGCGGCGAAACCGAAACATTGAGCCCGTCATACGCACGCCAATTCTCAAACCGCCCGCCAACAATGGCTTTCAGGCTTGGCGCGAACGACCAGATATCCTGCGCCCAGAACGCATTGGTGGCGGTGCGCCCCTTGGCTTGCGTGGCAAGCACGCCCGCCGCACCGCCGATCCAATCGGCCGTGTTGAATTTCGACTGGCTGAAGGTTTCCGCATCGCGATGCGCGCCGAACGAAAGCTCATTGTCCTGCCACCCGCGCCAGATCACTTTGGCATCGAGCGTATACCAGCCCGTTCCGTTCAATCGTGTGATCGTGCCCGCGCCGCCGGTTTGCGCAGCCGGAAGTGTCGTGGTCGGAACACGCTGGTTGTCGGAAAGATAGGCATAATCGGTGCCCACAATCTCCCACTGAAAATCGCCTTCCGCAGATTTCAGCGATAGGGCTTGTGCCAGATGCGTTTGCTGCCAGCGATAGACATTGTTGGAAAAGCTGCCGGCTCCGATGCTGTAATTGTAGCCTTCAAAATTGACGTTGCCTGAATAGACCGGCGTTCCAGCATCATCATGCAGATACGTTTCGGCACTCGCATGATCGGCCTGATGGAAAACGCTGGCCGTATAAGTGACCTGCATGTTGCGCGGCAGATCGTAGCCAAGCTTCAACGTGTCGGTATCCTGAACCTGATGCTCAATTCCGCCCGCACCGACGATGGCAATCGGCGCCCCCGTGCGGTTCAAACCATCGAACCCGCCGGTAACCGGTGTGCCCGCGCCGCTCGCGTTGGTTGGCCGCACCAACGTCACATAGGCAAGCGGTTGCCCCACCGAATCCAGATGATTGGCGGAAAAGCGCCAGGAGAAACGCCCATCGCGGTCGCCCACACCCGCCGCAAGCTGCCAGGTGCCATAAGTGTTGTCGGTACCGTATTGGCTAAAACTCTGCGCCGCGCCCAATGCATCGGCATAAAGCTCGAAATGCTCGGGCATTTCGGTGGTGATGTTCACCACCGCGCCGATGGAGTTGCCGGCATATTCGGCGGCGAACGGCCCATAAAGAACGTCTATCGAAGAAATATCCTCCGGCGCGGCGATGCCGAAATGGGGCGAAGCAGTGGTGTTGTTGTTGCCAATCAGCGATGAAACCAGAATCCCGTCGACATAAAGCAGGCTGCGCGCCGATGCGCCCACGCCCGATGTGCGCGTGGCGATGGGGTCCTGCGTGTCGCCATAATGCCGTTTTCGCACCACGATGGACGGCACATACTTCAGCATGTCCTCGGTGTTGACGGCATTGATCTGTTCCCGCGCTTCGCTGGCGGACACATGCGCGATGCTGTTGGGCAAACCGCCTTCCTTGCGTTCGCCGGTAACGACCACCGTTTCGATGTTGCCGGATTTGGCTGGCTTTGCGGCATCGGCATGGGCCGCCGCGCATCCGAACGCGATGGCGAACGGAACAAACGCTGCGCCGCAACGGGCGCGATGAAAACGCGACATGAAAAATCCTCGGTGAACGGAGAAGCGCGTCCGCTATGACTGCGGACGTCGTGCACGTTTCGGTTCAGGCGAGGTGTGGCGGTCCGCGGCTAAGTTGCGGCGAATACCGGTCGCGGCTGGCGGGCAGGGTGGTTTGCCCATCGCGCTCCAGCACCACAGCCGTGGCGATGGATGCCACCGCCACCGGCAGCGCTGCCGGTGAAGCAAAATGCGGTGCGGCGGCGAACGCGCAAGCCTCATGGCTGCGCCCGTCATCCTGTTTGTTCTGCTTGTGCGCCTTGCCGCCCACGTCCAGCTGCACGGGCCCGTTCAGCGTGCAGACGGTGATGGTGGCGCCGCCGGATGCGACGCCCGGCATCCAGCCCGTGGGCAACAGCGCGCGCAACATCATCGCGGCCAGCGCGAGATAAACCGTTGCGAAGCGTAAGTTTCGGCCCATCGATCCCTCTGTGACCAGAAAGTCACCATTCGCGCGATGGGGCAAGGCCGCCCGCTGTCGCAGGTGCAACAATCTTGCGTTTGGCGGCGGCCAAAATAATCGCGCGCCGGCTACATAAACTTCGCCGCCTCGTTTGTTTTACTAGCCATGGACGTAAGCTTTGAGCCTTGAGCGGCAGAAAGCTCGCCGGGATGGCAGACAAATCCGATTTCGGCCGGGACGCAGCCAGCCCGCATCGCAGCGGGATGGCAATGGCGGAATCCGAGGTCAATTCCTGGTTCGTCCAAGAGGTTTTGCCGTTGGAGGCCGCGTTGGTCCGGTTTCTGCGCCGTGGGTGGCGCAACGAAAGCGACATCAAGGATCTGCGCCAGGAAGTCTATGCGCGGGTTTATGAAGCCGCGAAGAAAGATATTCCGCGCCCCGCAAAGCCGTTCGTCTTCGCTGTGGCGCGCAATCTGTTGATCAACACCGCGCGCCGCGCCCATGTGGTTTCGATCGATGCGGTGGCCGATCCCGATGCGCTGGGTATTGCGGTCGATGAACCGGGCCCGGATCGCACGGTGATGGCGCGGCAGGAATTGCATCAGCTGCAATCGGCGCTGCAACGCCTGCCCGAACGCTGGCGAGACGTTGTTGTGATGCGCAAGGTCGAAGGGCTTTCGCGCCGCGAGATCGCAACGCGGCTGGGCATCGCCGAGCCCACCGTTTCGCAACATCTGGCGGCGGGCATGGCAGCCCTTGCCAATCTTTTCCACGACGAGGCCGCCGATGGCGGAACGCAGCCATGAGCAATGCGGGCAAGGATTTTCTGCCATCCGGCGCGGCAAACGAAGTCGAAACCGCCGCCGCTGCCTGGCTCGAACGGCGCGAACGCGACGATTGGAACGATGATGCGCGCGCCGAACTGGACGGCTGGCTGGAAGCGTCGCCGCAAAACATGGTCGCCTATCTGCGCATCCAGGATGTGTGGGATCGCGCCAACCGGCTGACCGCGCTGAGCAAGCCCGTGCGCACGCGCAGCGAGCCGCCTCAGCCGAAGCGCAACCTGCCGCTCATCTTCCGCGTGGCGGCGTCTTTCGTTGTGATCGGCGGCGTGGCCGCGCTGGTCAACAACTATGTCGGCGCGCCGCGCTATCAAACCTACATGACGACTGTCGGGGGGCGGGAGAAGCTTTCGTTGGGCGATGGATCATCTATCGAACTGAACACCGATACGGTGCTGCGCATCGCCAACGACAGCAACGAGCGAAAGGTTCTGCTGGACAAGGGCGAGGCGTATTTCGATATCCGCCACAATCCGGCGCATCCTTTCGTCGTGATGGCGGCGGGCCATCGCGTGCGTGACATCGGCACGCAATTCGTGGTGCGCAACGATCCCGGGCGGCTGGAAGTGCGGCTGATGCAAGGCAGCGCCGAACTGGAATCGCTGTCCGACGACAAGCAATCCCACACGCTGAAACCGGGGGATGTGGCGGTGGCGCAAAACGGCCGCACGACACTGTTCAAGAAAACATCCGTCGATCTGGCGGTCGAACTCGGCTGGCGTCGTGGGCTGCTGCAATTCCATCACACATCGCTTGCCGAAGCCGCCGCCGAATTCAACCGCTACAGCCGCGAACGCATCGTCATCGCCGATCCGATTGCCGCGAAGAAGCCCATCAACGGCGCGCTGCCAGTGGGCGATCTCGATGAGTTCGCGCGCATGGCCAAGAATTTCTTCGGCCTACGCGCCGAACGCCGCGGCGACACGGTTGTCTTTTCGCAATGAACATCTGAACGACAAGGGGGGGATTTTCGTGAACCGACTTCGTTTCCTGAAAGCTATGCTCGTGGGCGGCGTATGCAGCGCTGCCGTTGCAAGCACCGCCATTGCGGCCAATATCGATGTGCCGGGCGGCGATCTGGAATCCGCGCTCAACGTTTATTCGGCGCAGACCGGCGTTCCGCTTCTGGTGCAGAGCGATGCGATCAAGGGCGTGCGCACGGGCGGGGCGCGCGGCGATCTTTCCGAAGGCGATGCGCTGACCCGCATCCTGAAAGGCACCGGCTTTGCCGCCAGCCGCGGCGCCAGCGGCGTGGTGCAAATCATCCGCCAGCATTCTTCGCAAAACGCGCTGCAATCGCCCGCCGTGCAATCCATTCTGCTCGCACAAGCCGCTCCTTCCGGCCGCGCTTCGGTGGAAACCGTGACGGTGACCTCGTCGAAACTCGGCGGCGCGGATGTGCAAAGCATCCCCATTGCGATCACAGCTCTTTCCCAAGAGCAATTGACCGCTACGCAAACCGCCGGTGGCCCAGATCTTGTAAAACAGGTGCCAAACCTGACGTTCACCAAAACGAACTTCACCGGCTACAGCATCCAGATCCGCGGCATTGGCACACAGGCGATCTCGGTCACAACCGATCCCGCGGTGGCGGTTGCCTTCAACGACATGCCCTTCATCCGCAACCATTTCTTCGAACAGGAATTCTATGACGTCAGTCAGGTTCAGGTGCTGCGCGGTCCCCAAGGCACACTCTATGGGCGCAATGCCACAGCAGGCGTGGTGAACCTCACCTCCGCCCGCCCCAGCGATCAGTTCGAAGCGATGGCCAGCGGCGAACTCGGCAATTATCACCAGCGCCGTCTCGAAGCGATGATCAACCTTCCCATCGTGGACGATCGCTTCGACATCCGCATCGCCGGCGAATGGACGAAACGTCAAGGATATTCGTTCAACGAACTGACCGACGAGCGCATCGATGGCCGCGATCTATGGTCGGGCCGCATCACCTTCGGCCTGAAACCGACCGAGAATCTGCAGATGTATCTCGTCTGGGAACATTTCTCCGAAGATGACGACCGCATCCGTTCCAGCAAGCAATTGTGCAAGACGGATCCCGGGCCGGACACGGTGGGCGGCAATCCTTCCAACCTGCAAGGCAAGGTGTTCCTCAGCCAGGGCTGTTCGCCGACTTCGCTTTATGGTGACGATGCGTTCCAGGTGGTGAACGGTTTTTCGTTGCCATACTACGGCGGCCTGGTGGGCGCGGGCTTCGGTCTTTCGGTGCTGAACCTGCTTTCGGCGAGCGGCAACATCGATCCCTACGCCAGCGTCACCCAATCCCACAATCTGCGCGTCATCCAGTCCACGCTCAATCCGGGTTACAAGGTCAAGAACGATCTGCTCGAACTGAACGCGGATTACACCTTAACACCCGCGCTCACCTTCTCGTCGCAAACCGGATTCAGTCACGACTTCCTGTGGTCGACGCAGGATTACAACCGCTTCAACACCCAGCCCGGCATCTTCGCCTATGATCCCGCCACCTTCGGAACGCGCAGCATCGCGGACGGAAACTTCGCCTGCGCCGACGGCACGATCAGCTTCGGCGGCGACACATGCGTTGCCGACGGCCACGGCAACAGTCACGCCACCGGCTATTTCTGCGATCCGCAACTGGGCTGCTCCAACCGCCTCGTGGCGCAGGATTTGTCGAAAGAACATTCCTGGCAGCTCAACCAGGAATTTCGTCTGGCGTCGAATTTCTCCGGCCCGCTGAATTTCAGCGTCGGCGGCAACTACATGCATTATGAAACGGAAGAGAATTATTACGTCTTCATCAACACGCTGACGCAATACATCGCGGGCAACAACTGGGTGCCGGGCGTCACCGACAGAAGCGATTGTTTGACGGGTGGCTTCGTTCTTTCCGATCCCAACAATCCCGGCGGCCCTCCGGGCATCTGCGCCTATATCGATCCCAATCCGATAGATAAGGTGAACGACAACGGCCACAACTATTTCCTGAGCCAGAATCCATATGTGCTCAATTCCTACGCAGCGTTCGGCGAGGTTTATTACAACATCTTCAGTGATCTGAAGCTGACCGGCGGCTTGCGCTGGACCGAAGACCAGAAGCACTTCACGCTGATCCCGAGTGAAATTCTGGTGCAAGGGTGGGGCTATCCCACCACCGGCGTCGTCGACCAGCAATGGGATCAATTCACCGGCCGCGCCGCCGCAAACTGGACGCCCAAACTCGCTTTCACCGATCAGACCCTGGTCTATGGTTCTTATGCGCACGGTTACAAAGCGGGCGGCGCCAATCCGCCGGGCGCGGTGCTTCTTGTCTATGGCGGCAGCCAGGGACAGGTCGCCAACCCCGTTCACCCGCTGACGTTCAAACCCGAATTCATCGATGCGTTCGAAGTCGGCACCAAGAACACGTTGCTCGACGGATCGCTGACCCTGAACGGCAACATCTTCTATTACAACTACGAGAACTATCAGATCTCGCAGATCGTCGACCGCACATCGGTCAACTTGAACTTCGATGCGCATGTCAAAGGCGCCGAACTCGAAGCGACATGGGAACCCTCACCGGGTCTGCGCTTCAACTTCGCGGGCGGCTACGAAAACGCGCGCATCGCCCACGGATCGAAAGCCGTCGACCTGATGGATCGCACGGCGGGCCGTTCGGACTGGATGGTCGTCAAACCGTTCGTCACGCAAGCCTCGAACTGCATCCTGCCGGAATATGTGGTCGCATTTCAGCTCAACAATGCTTATGGCTTCAATTACAACGCCATACCCGACGACTGCGGTGTTGCTTACATCAACCACGACGACCCGGTCACCGGCGTACAATATACGTCTGATTTGAGCAATTCGATAAGCCGACATGGCGATCCCATACCGCCAGGAAGTTATCCGGGTTTCGATCCGGTCAGCCCAACGGCTTCTAACAACGGGGCAGGTCCCGCTCCGAACAACGGCGTCGGTTTCGACAAGGATATCGGCGGCAACTGGTTGCCGAACGCCCCGCCGCTCACCGTCACAGCCGGCGCGCAATACACCATCCCGCTTTCTTCGGATTGGGCCGGAACGCTTCGCGCCGATTATTACTGGCAGGATTACTCCTGGGCCCGTGTCTTCAACGACCATCCGTATGACCGACTGCGCGGCTACACCAACGTCAACCTGACCCTGATACTGACAAGCCAGGCCGGTTGGCAGGTGATGCTCTACGACAAGAACGTGTTCAACACGACCGCCATCACCGGCACGTTCCTGAACTCCGATGATACCGGTCTCACAACGAACGTGTTCTTGACCGATCCCAAGCTGATCGGCATCCGCGTCACGAAGAATTGGTAAGGGGGAACCAATGAGCGAACTTAAAAACGCAAGGCACACGGGCGGATTGATCCGGTGGAATTTGATGGCCGGTGTTTCGATGGCCGCATTGCTCGCCGCAAGCCTCGGCAACGCACATGCAGACGATACGGATCGCCCAACGATCTGGATCGAACTGGGCGGCCAACTCGAACGGGCAGATGGCGGCCAGGAACGGTTTGCACCGCCCTTCCTTTCCGAAATCGATCCCGATGAATTCACCTCGCCACTGGTGGCGCAAAGACCGCCGCGTTATGCGACGGGCTTCGAAGGTAATCTTTCCTTTCAGCCGGAGGGATCGGATTGGGTTTTCTCCGCAGGGCTACGCTTTGGCCGGTCGAACAATAACCGAAGGCTCCATCAGGAAGGAGCATTGGGGAGCGCCGAGCAAATCCTCAGTGTTCCGGCACTTAGCTTATATATAGCTAGTGCCGTTCCTGCGGAAACTCGGAGATATTCCGATACGACGGTGAGGAGCAATGAAAGCCATGCAACTGTCGATTTCATGGTCGGTAAGGATGTGGGACTTGGATTATTTGGGCGAGACTCAACTTCGGTGCTGAATGCGGGAGTACGATTTGCACAGTTCGAATCGCAATCCAAGGTTACCATCGGCGGTGATCTCGATTTCGCAATCAACTACAAATATGCCACCCAAGCTTTTGGCTTTTCCGGCTATTTCAAAGTCCCTCAGCAGCAATGGCATCTGAACCGGTCTAGCGCGGAGATCACGCGTAGCTTTCATGGGGTTGGTCCCTCGGTGGCTTGGCAATCTTCAGCGCCAATGATTGGCAATGCCGAGCGCGCAGAGGTGACGTTGGATTGGGGCATCAACGCTGCGGTGCTGTTCGGTCGGCAGCGCGCCAAGGTGCATCACGAGACCCACAGGTATCACCACTATCAATCAACCGGCGGAGCATTGCAGACCACCACCGCCGTCCCCAACATCCACGACACCTCCCGGTCCCGTTCCGTCGCCGTGCCCAATGTCGGCGGCTTCGCGGGGCTCTCGCTGAAATTCCCCAACGCCAAGATCAGCATGGGCTACCGGGCGGATGTGTTCTTCGGCGCCATGGATGGCGGCATCGACACGCGCCAAACCTATGACCGGGCGTTCTACGGCCCGTTCGCCAGCTTCAGCGTCGGCCTGGGCGGCTAACGCGCCTTATATATATATGTGTGCGGGTTGCGGCCGGGGTAGCGATGCTCCGGCCGCAACTTTTTGTGCGCCCGCTGGCAAGAATATTACCCGCCCCCGCAGCCCTACATTTTCGCTAAACTTCCCCCCCATTTCGTTTCGCGTTCCGTCTAAGGGGGCACGATTGAGGTGACCCGCGAAAGGTGAGGGCGGCGGGGTGGCAGACAAAGCGGACCATGATCGCGAAAGCGCGCATTCGCAGCATCCGGGCGAAGCTGTGAACACGTCTTCCGTGGAAGCGTGGTTCGTTTCCGAGGTTCTGCCATTCGAACCGGCCCTGCTTGGCTATTTCCGGCGTCACTGGCGAAACGAGGCGGATATTCGCGACATGGTGCAGGATGTTTACGTGCGCGTTTGCGAAGCTGCGAAAGCGGAAATCCCGCGTTCGGCGCGCGCCTTCGTCTTCACCACCGCGCGCAATCTGCTGATCGACAAATTCCGGTCGCGCCAGGTCGTGCCACTGGAAACGGTGGGCGATCCCGAAACGCTGTCGCTCGCCGCCGAACAGCCGGGCCCGGAACGCAGCGCGATTGCCCGCGATGAATTGCGCCGCCTGCAGGCAGCCCTCGACCGTTTGCCGCCGCGCTGCCGCGAGGCCGTTCTGTTGCAGAAGCTCGAAGGTCTTTCCCGCCGCGAGATCGCGCTGCGCATGGGCGTGGGCGAAGAAACGGTGAAGGATTATCTCGCCACCGGCCTCTTCGCGCTTTCCGATCTCTTCTTTGGCGACGACACACAGAGGCCCGCATGAGCGAGCATCTGGTGTCCTCACAAGGCGAGGCGAGCGAAATCCAGCTGCGCGCGGCGCAATGGGTTGTCGAACGTTCGGGCAGCGCGTGGTCCGAAGGCGATCAGCAACGCCTCGATGCCTGGCTGAAGCAATCGACCGCGCATGAAGTCGCCTTCTGGCGCGCCAAACACGCCTGGGAAAAAGCTGATCGCGTCGTCGCGCTGAAAACGCCGCTCCGCAACAACCAGCGCCAAACGCGGCCCGCAACACGAACCGGTTGGTTCCGCGTCGCCGCCGTCGCCTGCGGATTGGCCGTGATCGGCGCCGTGGCGTTCGAAATGAACCAAACGCCCGCCTACACCACTTATTCCACGCCCATTGGCGGGCGGAAGATATTGAGCCTGCGCGATGGTTCGCGCATCGAACTGAACACCGGCACTATGTTGCGCCTGTCGCGTGATCGCGGTGCGCCCCAGGCGATTCTTGATCGCGGCGAAGCCTTCTTCGATATCAAGCACGATGCCACGCGCCCCTTCACCATCGAAGCCCGCGGCCGGCGCATCGTCGATATTGGCACCAAATTTTTGGTGCGCAACGCGCAGGAACGCCTCGAAGTCTCCATGCTGGAAGGCGAGGTAACGCTGAGCGCGCCGAAAAATTCCGGCGACCGCCCGTCCAAACTCACCGCAGGCGATGTGGCCGTGGCCACCGCCACCAGCACCGTGATCACCAAGGAACCGGGCCCCGCGATTGCCGATGCCGCAAGTTGGCGTCAGGGCATGCTCGTGTTCCGCCACACCACGCTTGCCGACGCGGTGGCCGAATTCAACCGCTACAACGATGCACAGCTCGTGGTGGTGGGCGATCACGCGGGCAATTTGAAAATCGACGGAAAATTCCAGACGCACGACGTGGAGACATTCGCCGAAGTCGCCAAAGATGTGCTGCACCTGCATGTGCAGCACATCGGCAAGAAAACGGTGATGTCGCACTGAACGCGGATTGACGACGCATTTCATCTGCCCCGGAAGGCAAGGGGCGCAAGGGGGGTAAATGTACCGGTTGAACAGCTCACTGCTCTTAAGCGCCGCGATAACGGCGTTGTGCCTGGCGCCCGCGCACGCGCGCAATTTCAACATTCCGGGCACCGATCTGGAACGCGCGCTCGATCTTTACACCACGCAAACCGGCGTTTCGCTGATCGTTTCGGATTCCGAAATCAAGGGCGTGCGCAGCCACAGCGTGAGCGGCGATTTCACCGATTCCACGGCACTGTCGAAAATCCTGGAAGGCACCGGCTTCGTCATCCATCCCCATGCCAATGGCGCCGTGGGCATCGTGCCGGAAAAGGATTCCTCGCAAGTCGATATGAACGGTTTCTCGCTGCAGCTCGCGCAGGCCGAACCTTCGGCGCGTTCCTCCGTTGAAACCGTCACGGTGACGTCGTCCAAACTGGGCGGTGCAGATGTGCAAAGCATCCCCATTTCGATTACCGCGCTCAGCCAGGAACAGCTAACGGCCACGCAAACGGCAGGCGGCCCCGATCTGGTGAAACAAGTGCCGAACCTCACCTTCACGAAAACGAATTTCAGCGGCTACTCCATCCAAATCCGCGGCATCGGCACACAGGCCATTTCGGTGACCACCGATCCGGCTGTCGCCGTCGCGCTGAACGACATCCCCTTCATCCGCAATCATTTCTTCGAACAGGAATTCTTCGACGTCGGCCAGGTGGAAGTTCTGCGCGGGCCGCAAGGCACGCTCTATGGGCGCAACGCGACCGCTGGCGTGGTGAACCTCACCACAGCGAAACCCACCGATCAGTTCGAAGCGATGGCAAGCGGCGAAATCGGCAATTACAGCCAGCGCCGCCTCGAAGCCATGATGAACATCCCGATTGTCGATGATCGCCTCGACCTGCGCCTCGCTGCCGAATGGACCAAACGCCAGGGCTACAGCTTCAACGAAAACACCGACAGCCGCATCGACGGACGCGACCTGTGGTCCGGCCGCGCCACTATCGGCTTCAAACCGCTGGAAAGCCTGCAGATGTATCTCGTCTGGGAACATTTCTCCGAAAACGACGACCGCCTGCGCTCCAGCAAACAGCTTTGCAAAACCGATCCCACGCTCACCAGCGTACACGGCATCGCCAACCCCACACCCAACGGCAGCCAGCGCAACCTCGCCTATCTCACCAATCAGGGCTGCGTCCCGGATTCGCTCTATTCGCCGGATTCCTTTGGCGTTCCCAATGGCTACGCGCTGCCTTACTACGGCGCGACAAGCGGTTACGGCAACGCCGTTTTCTATCAGATGAATCCGTATGCCAGTGCCACGCAGTCGATGAACTTGAGAGAAATTCAGTCGAGTCTCAATCCCGCCTACAGGGTCAAGAACGACACCGTGATGCTGAATACAGATTATGCGGTCACGCCCGCGCTTACTTTCACGTCACAGACGGGTTTCAACAACGATTTCTTGTGGTCGACGGAAGACTTCAACCGTTTCAACACCAAGCCCGGCGTGTTCGATACGACGGCTACGACCTCTGGGGGGCGGACCATAGTTACAGCCGGTGTCTTGTCGCCCACGGGTGTGTTTTGCGATCCGCAACTCGGCTGCAGCGACAAGCTCGTACTGGAAGATCTGGTGAAGGCCAATTCCTGGCAATTCAACCAAGAGTTTCGCTTGGCTTCGAAGTTCGAAGGGCCGCTGAATTTCAGCGTTGGCGGAAACTACATGCACTATGAAACCACAGAAAATTATTATGTTTTCGCAAATTCTCTAAGCATGTTCGCCGCGAAGATGGGTGCTGATCTCGGTGGCGCATATGTTCCCAATGTGAGCGACAATGCTCAATGCCTTCGCGGCGGAAAATCGCCCGGCAATCCGATTTACGGTTATCCCGTTCTCGGTTGCATCTATATGGACCCACACACAATCGAAAACGTCGACGATACTGGCCATAACTATTTCCTCAGCAAGAACCCCTACGTTCTCAATTCCTACGCAACGTTTGGCGAAGCCAATCTCAGCATCTTCAAGAATCTGAAATTGACCGCCGGCCTTCGCTGGACGGAAGACCGCAAACATTTCGTCCAAATCCCAAGCTGGCTGCTGGCCGCCAATTCCTACGGCTATCCCGTGGCCGGAGACGTCAATCAGCAGTGGGATGAAATAACGGGTCGCGGAGTCATCAACTGGACACCGCATTTGAATTTCACCGACCAGACATTGATCTACGGCTCTTATTCGCACGGCTACAAAGCCGGGGGTGCCAATCCGCCGCGCTTCGTCAATGTCGGTCCCGGCGCGGTGGGCGAGGATACATCTCGCGCCAGCGCGGTGCATCCCGACACGTTCGCACCGGAATTCATCGACGCGTTCGAACTCGGCACCAAGAACACGCTGCTCGACGGTTCGATGACGTTCAACGGAAATCTCTTCTATTACAATTACGAAGGCTACCAGATTTCTGAAATCGTCGACCGCACTGCGCTCAACCGCAATTTCGATGCCCACATCAAGGGTGCAGAAATCGAAATGACGTGGGAACCGATCCCCGGTCTGCGCTTCAATTTCGGCGGCGGGTATGAAGATGCGCGCCTGGCCAACGGATCGAAAGCCATCGATCTGATGGATCGCGCGGATCTCGCTGAACATCCCGATTGGATGATAGCCAAACCGTTCCCGACAGTGCCCTCCAACTGCGTGATCCCGGTCTACCTGTTCCTGGCGATGCAAACGCCCGGACAGATTCAGAACGATTTCTGCGATGCGTACAACGGGGACGAAATGGCGAACCACATCGACCCCGTCACCTATCTGCCTTACACCGCCAACCCGCTTTACAAAGCGCCCAATCCCAACGGCACCGGCACACCGATCCTGCTGAACATCCCAGGCTATATCGGTTTCGATCCCGCAGCACCCACGTCGGCAAACGGCGGCGAGGGTTTCTACAAAGACCTTAGCCACAACGAAATGCCGAACGCCCCGCCATTTACCGTTTCATTGGGTGCGCAATATTCCATGCCCATCACGTCGGAATGGGCGGGCACTCTGCGTGCCGACGGTTACTGGCAAGACAATTCCTATTGGCGCGTCTTCAACGATCTCGAATACGACAAGCTGCACGGCTATGCGACCATGAACCTGTCGCTGATCCTGACAAGCCAGGCGGGTTGGCAGGTCATGCTCTACGACAAGAACGTGTTCAACACGACAGCCATAACGGGCGCGTTCCTCAACAGCGACGATACGGGGCTCACGACCAACGTGTTCCTGACCGATCCGAAGTTGATCGGCATCCGCGTCACGAAGAATTGGTAAGGGGGAACCAATGAGCGAATTGATGAACGGTATCGCCGATCACGGACAATCCCGCTGGCGATTGTTGGCAACCGCCTCGGCCGCAGCGCTGATTGTTGCCGCCGCAGCACCTGCCTCCGCGCGAGACGATTCAGATCGTCCGGTGCTATGGATCGAATTGGGCGGACAGTTGGAATCGCTGTCCAACACGCAAGACAAGTTCACTCCCGATTTCATCGTCAGCCCACATCCGCTTGAACCGCGTCCATGGGGACCTCTACCGTCGATTTATGGAATCGGCACGCCCGTCGATCCCCACTTTCCGAATATCTTCGCAATCGAAAATCCGCTGAATGCGCAAAGCCCGCCGTCGCAGGCGTTTGGCGGTGAAGGCAAGATCTCGCTTCAGCCGCATGGATCGGATTGGGTGTTCTCGGCGGCCGTCCGCTATGGCCGCACCACGGGTCACAAGCGGGTTCAGCCGACCGTCGATGTTCATCCCTTCATGCCGAACGACAAATATGTCGAGTCGCTCGCCTTGTTCGATGACGCCCGCGGCGACTATAGCGAAAGCCATATGGTTCTGGATTTCCAGGCCGGCCGCGATGTGGGCCTCGGCCTTCTGGGAAAACACACCACGTCGACACTCAACTTCGGCGTCCGCTTCGCGCAGTTCATCACCAAATCCGCCGTGCGCGTGGACGCTGTTCCAAACATCCTTGCTTATCAAAACTGGAGTGGCGTTCCGTATACGAAATACAGCCTGCGTTTCCAAAGCTATCTGATGCGCGGGCAGAGCGAACGTAATTTCCACGGCATAGGCCCTTCGCTTTCGCTTTCAGGCTCGACACCGCTCATCGGAAATCCAGATTCCATCGATCTCGCGGTGGATTGGGGCGTCAACGGTGCGGTGCTGTTCGGGCGGCAAAAAGCCGAGGTGACGCATCATACGAGCCATCACGACAAACTGATGTTCCACAAGGCGCCGGGCTACGACCAAAACACATTGGTCTATAACAACTATTCTTCACCGCCCGCCCGCGCCAAATCCGTCGTCGTGCCCAACATTGGCGCTTTCGCGGGTCTCTCCGTCAACTTTCCCAACGCCAAGGTCAGCCTCGGCTATCGCGCCGACTTCTTCTTCGGCGCCATGGATTCCGGCATCGATACGCGCCGCGAAGCCGACATGAGCTTCCACGGGCCCTTCGCCAAGATCAGCATCGGCATCGGCGGCTAAAGCATCATCCCCGGGGGCGGTTGGAACGCCGCGCTCTTCACCGAGCGCGGCGTTCGTTTGTTCGCCCCGTTGAAACAAGATTGCGCATTCGGCCCGCCGCCGGCGCCGAACCGAAAAAACTTGTCCCAAGCCATCCCTAAATTCGCGAACCCCGCGTGTTCTATCTCGTGTGGACGTAAGCTGAAGCCCACTTAAAGCCGGAAAGCTTTCGGGGGATGGCCGAAACATCGGATTCAAATCGCGAAGGGCCCGACTCCTTAAGGGTGGGCGGGGCCATGACTGCGCCTGATGTCGACGCCTGGTTCGTCCGCGAGGTGCTGCCGCTGGAGGCCGCACTTCTGAAATTCCTGCGCCGCATCCGGCGCGACAGGACCGACGCGGAAGATCTGTGCCATGACGTTTATGTGCGGGTTTATGAAGCAGCGCAGCGGGAAATTCCCGATCCCGTGCGCCCGTTCGTCTTCACCGTCGCGCGCAACCTTCTGCTCAACCGCGCCCGCCACGAAAACGTGGTCGCCATCGAAGCGGTCGCCGATCTGGATTCCCTCGGCGTCGCGCTCGACGAACCGGGGCCGGATCGCAACGTCATCGCGCGGCAAGAACTTCACCGGCTGCAACTTGCGCTTGAGCGCCTGCCGCCGCGCGCCCGCCAGGTGGTGGTGATGCGCAAGGTCGAAGGTCTGTCGCGAACCGAAATCGCAACCCGGCTGGGCATCGCCGCGTCCACCGTTTCCGAATATCTGGCCACCGGCATGGATGCGATCACCGATCTCGTGCTTGGCGAAACCATCGACACGGATGACAAGCCATGAGCGAAACGCGAGACATCCGCGCCGCCGCCGCCCAATGGCGCGAGCGCCGCGACCGTAGCGATTGGTCGGAACAGGATCAGGCAGACTTGACCGCCTGGCTCGCCACGCCCGCACACAAGATCGCGTACCTGCGCGTAGATCACGTCTGGCAACGCGCCGACCGCCTGAGCGCCTTACGCGCACCGGCTGCGCAAAGCCGTTCGTTCGCTTCGAAATCCGGTGTGCGGATTGCGGCGGTCGTCGCTGTCGCAGCGCTCGCAGGCAGCGCCTGGTTCGCCCTGCGCCCGCAACCAGCGCACGAACAGTTCTACGCAACCTCCATCGGTGGCCGCGAAACGCTGAAACTCGCCGACGGTTCGCAGATCGAATTGAACACCGATACCGCCATCCGCGTCCGCCTCGATGGCGAAATGCGCCGTATCACGCTGGAAAAAGGTGAAGCCTATTTCCAGGTGGTCCACAACGCCAAACGCCCCTTCGTGGTCACAGCGGGCGATCACCGCGTGATCGATCTCGGCACCAAATTCTTCGTCCGCCGCGATCCCGGCCGTTTCGAAGTGGCGTTGATCGAAGGCCGCGCAAGGCTTGAATCCGCCAACACGAAAGCTGCCGCGCCTGCGCGCGATCTGGTGCCCGGCGATGTCGTGGTCGCAACCGCGAACACCGTGCAATCCCAAACCATTCCGGCACAGACGTTGAACAACGAACTGGGCTGGCGGCGCGGCGTGCTGGTGTTTCATGGCAGCGCGCTGGCCGATGTGGCCGAAGAACTCAACCGATACAACACGCACAAAATCGTCATCGCAGATCCCGAAGTCGCGCGCCTGACCATCGGCGCCACCATCCCAACCCACGGCGTGGAAGCCTTCACGCGCGTGGCAAGAGAGGTGTTCGGTCTGCGCGTGGAAAATCGCGGGCACGAGATCGTCATCTCGCGCTAGCCAAAACGTTACTTTCGGGGGGCAAATGTCCAATTCATCGCGTCTAAAAAGAGTACTCGCGGGAAGCGCCTGCATCGCCGTTCTCGCAACAGCCGCCTGGTCGCAGGATTTCAACATCCCGCACGGCGACCTGCGCCCCGCGCTCGATGCTTATATGAAGCAAACCGGCGTCGCGCTCGTTTATCCCAGCGGCGAAGTTTCCGGCATCGAAACCTCCGGCGTCAAAGGCGCGCTTTCCAACGACGCCGCACTGACGCGGATCTTAAGCGGCACCGGCTTCACCACGCGGCGCGATTCCTCCGGCATGATCGCCATTGTGCACGAACGCGCGTCTGCGCTTGTGGAGCCATTGCAACTTGCGCAAGCCGCACCTGCGCGCTCGGCGGTGGAAACGGTAACGGTCACCTCGTCCAAACTCGGCGGCGCAGATGTGCAAAGCATCCCCATCGCCATCACCGCTCTGTCTCAGGAACAACTGACCGCCACGCAAACCGCGGGCGGCCCCGATCTCGTGAAACAGGTGCCGAACCTCACCTTCACGAAAACCAATTT
>Ga0265327_10000152_pt1 | contig 149065 bp, 122 predicted proteins | sample 41621metaG_FD_202089 | JGI IMG/M metagenome (GOLD analysis project Ga0265327, IMG submission 202089) | Rhizosphere microbial communities from Carex aquatilis grown in University of Washington, Seatle, WA, United States - 4-16-21 metaG | ecosystem: Host-associated > Plants > Roots >... | reverse complement strand
GAACGAAACGGAGATGGAAAGGAAGATGAAAACTTAAGAGATATGACTATATCTCAACAAGGTTGAACTATACTGTTAAATATTTAAACCTGTAGTGATACAGGGCACCCCTCTACACTTGTGGAGAGGGGAAGGGGGTGAGGGAATGTACGCAATAGTTGATTGTAACAGTTTTTATTGCAGCGCTGAGCGCGTGTTTAGGCCAGACCTGGCAAGGCAACCCGTTGTTGTGTTAAGCAACAATGATGGTTGTGTAATATCTATAAGCGATGAGGCAAAGAAAAAGGGCGTTACCATGACGGACCCTTTTTTTAAAGTGAAGGAAATGCTGCAACAAAATAATATTGAAGCATTCTCAAGCAACTACAACCTGTACGGCGACATGAGCAAACGGGTGATGGATACATTGCGGCATGTTGTTGGAGAAGGAAATGTAGAAGTATATTCAGTTGACGAAGCTTTTTTAAACCTTGCCCATATACCGCCACACCTGCTGAATGATATTGCATTTGAATTGCGCCATACGGTAGAACAATGGACAGGTGTAGCAGTTTCTGTTGGCATGGCCCCAACAAAAGTATTAAGCAAGCTGGCCAACAGGATTGCTAAAAAGGATAAGGTAAAGTCGCAGTGCGTAACGGTTTTATTAACAGAAGAAGATATTGCCGAAGCCTTATGCCGCACAAAGGTGGGCGATATTTGGGGCATAGGCTACCAATACGCCAAAAAGCTGGAGAGCTTTGGTATTTACGATGCTTTTCAGTTGCGGCAGATGCCTGAAGAATGGGTACGTAAAAATGTGGGCGGCGTAACCGGCGTACGGCTGCTTAAAGAGTTACGCGGCCAGCCGGCAATTGGTATGGAAGATGAACTGGACACCAAAAAAATGATAGCTACCACGCGTATGTTTGGCGCGGCCGTAACCGAGCTGCGCGATATAAAAGAGGCGATTGCAACCTATACATCAAGAGCGGCGGAAAAGCTACGCAGGCAGCAGGGGGCTGCTTCAGTAATAAGCGTATTTGTAGTGCCGAAGGAAACACCTAAAGACGGCGAACGCTTCAGGCATGGGCCTACGCACAGCCAACATATTATATTGCCACAAGCTACTGCCGTTACCGGCGACCTTATAAAACCTGCCCTGAAACTTGCTGAACAATTATTTAAAAAAGGAACATATTACAAAAAGGCAGGTGTAATGTTAAGCGGTATTGTGCCCGATGCTACCGTACAGGGCAACCTGTTTGTGCCCCATGAAAAAAACAATGGCCGCATGCTGATGAGCATGATGGACAATATAAACTTTAGCATGCGCGATGATGTATTAAAATTTGCCGCCAGCGGTACCAGCCGTAACTGGAAGATGCGCCAGGAGTATCGCAGCCCGCGCTACACCACAAGATGGGATGAGTTGTGCGAGGTGAAGTAAGAAGGTTTAGAAGTTTACGAGTTGTGGTTTGAGTGTTTGAAAAGTTTGATTGTTCGCAAAACCTAGCTTGTTACTTTTCAACTTGTAAACTATTGAAACCTGCGAATATCAGATCCGATGAACTTCCGAACATTCATCCGTCTGCAAAACAATTATTGTCACATTGCCTGCGTAGTTTACATTTGTCGCCCGTAACCAACCCCACACAGCAGGCATGGAAAAGAACAGGCCAAAAATATTATTAGAGGCAAATGCCGAGCGCGCCACACGATGGATCGGGTCAACCCAGTCGCTGGTAACCCATAGCATTATTTTTATTGCATCGTTTATTTTGCCGTTTACGGGTGCCATTACTTTTGATCATATGCTGCTGGTACTAACCACGCTGGTGTCTCTTGAGGCCATCTATCTTTCTATTTTTATACAGATGTCGGTAAATAAAAACACTGCAGATATTGAGGTGATACAGGAAAATGTGGAAGTGATACAGGAAGACGTAGAGGAGATACAGGAGAACGTTGAAGACATACAGGAAGACGTGGAAGATATCCAGGAAAACGTAGAAGATATTCAGGAGGATGTGGAAGAGATACAGGAAGAAATTGAAGACCTGTCAGAAGAGCCGGTAATTGCCGCCGAGGCTGTTGCAAGCGATGCAGATACCATTGCCGCCATACAACAAACATTGCTTCAATTGCAAAAGCAAATTGAGGATTTGAAAAAGCGATAGCTGAATGAACGATCAAGCATTCAAACAGCCGAACACTTAAACTATCTTCCCTGAGCGTACTCCATCACCGGGTGTCTTTCAAAAGGGTGCTTGTCATCAAACATATAACGGTAGGTAACCATGCGGCGGCTTTGACTGGCGCCCAGGCTTTTATATATATTTAGCATTTTTGGGTTCCAGTCGCCGGCCCAACCCATTTCATATGTATCGTACCAGCCTTTGTTTTGTATAAGCAGGGCGCCTTCGTAAATCATAAAGCTGTCAATTCCCAACGCCTGGTACTTTGGCACAATACCAAACGCAACCCCTGTAAAGCGTTTACAAACACCGCGTTTTTTCATCCACAACAGCCGTAGCTTTTGTACCAGGCCCATCTTACCATTAAGGTGTTTAAAATACTCGTTTACATCGGGTATGTTTATCCACATGGCAATAGGTTCATCCTTATAATAAGCAAACCAAATAAGCCTTTCGTCCATCACCGCTTTCATGGCATTAAACAGTTTTACTACCTGCTCTTTGGTTATCTCCTTTGCCTCACCGTGCTGCGCCCATGCTGCATTGTATACAGTAGCAAATTCTTCAGCATGCTTGTCTAAATTCTTTATATCAATATGCGCAGCCCGGTAGCCGGGCTTTGCTGAAAACTTTGCGTGCCTTTCAGGAAAACGTGCCGGCAGCGGGTCGTTCACCTTCATGGCATAGAAATACTGGTTGTAATAATTTAAAAAGCCATAACCTTCAAACAGCTTCTCATAATAGGGGGGGTTATAGCTCATGCCGTATACCGGCGTGTCGCCAAAGCCCTCAACCATTAAGCCCCACCACTTATCGCGGTCGCCAAAATTTATAGGGCCGTCCATGGCTTCCATGCCCTTGCTTTGCAGCCATTGCTTTGCTGCATCAAACAGCAAATTAGCTGCCTGTTGATCGTCTACGCAATCAAAAAAACCCGCTCCGCCCACCGGGTATTCGGTACCGTGGTTAATATATTTTGAATTGGTAAAAGCGGCTATACGGCCAATTAGTTTATTGTTATCATCTTTTAATATCCACCGTTTTGTTTCGCCGTATTTATAAACCTTATTTTTTTCAGGGCTAAAAACAGCGTTTACCTCGTTATCAAGCGGGCGTATATAATTAGGATTGTTTTTATTCATCAGCACGTTTACAGCAATAAAATCTTTTGCTGCAGATGCATTAGTAACTTCAATTAAATGCATAATAAAAATCCGGTTTTTACGAATGTAAGGAAAGTTTGAGAGTTTGAATGTTTAAGAGGTTTGAATGTTACAGGCATCCAGCATGAGGCAAAACAACTTTAACGCAGTAACAGCAGATGAACAGTAAAACGTTCAAGCCTTTCAAACATTCAAACTACTGCCTTATTAACTTATTCAAATACGGTATTCTTGCAAACTCACTTTTCTCAACCTGCATAATAAAATAAACATAACCGGCAGTAAGCACAGTACCCAGCAGCATGCTTATTACATTAAAAACTGTTATGCCGGTAATGCCTAAATGCACCACTGCCATAATGCCTTTATGTATAAAGAAAAGCAGCAGAACAATAATAAGGTATGCCAGCAACTTCTTCCACGCATAGGGCACATAGTACACTTTTTGCCCCCATATAAAACTAATAACCATCATACTGAAATAACACAAGAATGTTGCCCACGCTGATGCATAAAAGCCATAAGTGGGTATAAATGCACGGTTAATTATAATAGTTATTAATGCCCCAATAACTGTTATGGTTGCGCCTGCACCTGTACGGTTGCTAAGCTTGTACCAAATAGTAAGATTATAATATATGCCCAGGCAAATATTTGCCATTAGCAGCACGGGCACAATGGCAAGGCCGCCGCGGTATTGTTTACCTATCATTACCTGCCATATTGGTATGTAAAGACTTACCAATAAAAACATAACCGAAACAACTATTACAAAAAACTTCATTACACGGGCATAGGTCCGCTGGGCATCGCCTCTTTCAGCCTGGCTGAAAAAGAATGGTTCGGCACCCATACGGAATGCCTGAACCGATAATGATATTAAAAGCGATAGTTTGTAACAAGCATTATAGATACCTACCTCCCCCTGCCGGTAGTTAAGGTCGCCGGGCAACCACCATCCAAGCATTAGCCTGTCGAATGTTTCATTTATCATGCCACCCATACCCACAATAATTAGCGGGTAGCTATATACCATCATTTCTTTCCAAAGGGCAACATTAAATTTAAACCGCACTCGCTTTATTTCGGCCGTTAATAGTAAAAGCGTAAAGGCAGACTGAATAACGTTTGCTAACATAACATACGTTACCGGATTACCGGCAGGGTTGCCATAAATAAGCAGGCCACTTAAAAAACCTTGCGGATGCTTTTCCAAATATGCAGGACAAACGCTTATAAAAAACCATGTAAAAAAAATATTTACCAATATGCCGCCTACATTAACAAAGGCGTATTTAACGGGCCTGCTTTCCTGGCGCAATTTGGCAAAGGGTATGGCATTTAATGTGTCAAGGGCAACAATTAATATACCCAGCTTAACTACATCAGGCCATCTTTCAAGGCCTATTATTCGTGCAAAAGTTGCATTGCCCAGCCACAACACAATTGTAAAAAATATAGTTGTAACAAGAATTGAAAGAAAGGCTGTGCTGTAAATGCTTTTTTTATGTTCTTCCTTATTACTAAACCTGAAATATGTAGTTTCAAACCCATAAGCAAAAACTACTTTTAAAATAGTAAGTGCAGAATAAATAATGCCTATTTGCCCATAATTGGCTACTTGTACATTTTTTGCATTGGTTAGGTATGGTGTAAGCAGTAAATTAATAAATTTAGCTGCTATGCTGCTAACCCCATACCACAATGTTTGCCCCGCTAATTTTTTTATGCTGCTGCTCAACTATATATTATTTAAATAATCTGCAAAAATAAAGGTAAACTGCAATAGCAATTACTGTGCTATAATTTAGATGTGTTAAAGTATGTAATATTGTACGATATGTTCTTTTAGATCTATCGTTTCACATTTTACTTTTCACTGCCGGGGTTTCGGCATCGTATTCACAATTGCCCATTCACGCCTTCAATAATCGCCGGGCTTCAATCTCCTTCTGCCTTCTTTTACGGTTGACCGTTGCTTTTTATTTTCTAAGATCCTTTGCTTAATAGCTTTGGGCACCTTCGTAGCTATGCGCGATTTCTTTTTAATAAGCGCCTGGTTTACCAGTTCGTTCATTTTTCTTATCACCTCGTCCTTATTGCCTATTTGCGATCTTTCCGTTTGCGACTTTACCAGCAGGTTGCCGTCTGCGGTTATTTTATTGGCCAGCTTTTGCTGAATGGTCGCTTTCTGCTCATCAGTAACCAGGGCAGATGCGCCTACCTGCCAGCGGCCTTCCACCATTGTTTCCACCTTGTTTACGTTTTGCCCGCCCTTGCCACCGCTTCGTGCCGTTTGAAAACTAATTTCGGGCGTAATATCTATCTTCATCCTGCAAAATTACAAAAAATGAGGGCGGTAATACAAAGGGTAAGCGAAGCATCAGTAACAGTTGACGGTAATATAACCGGCGCTATACAAAATGGGCTGCTTGTTTTATTGGGTATTGAAGATGCCGACACAGATGAAGATATACAATGGCTGAGCAGCAAAATTGTTAACCTGCGTATTTTTAATGACGACGCAGGTGTTATGAATATTAGTGTTAAAGACTGCAACGGCGATATTTTATTAGTTAGCCAGTTTACGCTGCACGCAGCCACTAAAAAAGGTAACCGGCCAAGCTACATTAAAGCGAGCAAGCCGGATATTGCCATACCCATGTATGAAAAAATGATAGCGCAGCTTGCTGCTGATATGGGTAAACCCATAGCGACAGGTATTTTTGCTGCTGATATGAAAGTGAGGCTGCTGAACGACGGCCCGGTAACCATAATTATTGATACGAAATTAAAAGAGTGACGGTTTGAAAGGTCCGGGTGTTTGAATGTTTGATTGTTTTTGGCATGTACCTTCAATAGTAATTTAAACATAAGGTAAGTTTTGAACTATACAGATTTTCTGGAACACTCAAACATTTCAAACAATCAAACTATTTACGCGCTATGAATATTGAAACGCTAAGAAGCTATTGCATCGCTAAAAAAGCAGTAGAAGAAACTTTTCCCTTTGGGGAAGATACACTGGTATTTAAAGTGGCGGGCAAAATGTTCCTGTTAACATCGCTGTCGCAATCACCCTTGCAGTTTAATGCCAAATGCGACCCGGATTATGCGGTAGAGCTGCGGGAACAATACGATGCCATACAGCCGGGATACCACATGAACAAACAGCACTGGAACACGGTAATTGTTGATGGCAGGGTACCTGCTAAATTGCTGCGCCAGTTAATTGACGACTCCTACAAACTGGTGGTTCAATCGCTGCCTAAAAAAATACGCGAAGAGCTGTTATAATAATTTCATTGCATAGCAACCCTATGGCCGGCTAACGTGTTTTACCTGTAAACAGGCGTAATTAAGTATATTCGTTCAGCGTCCCTGATAAATGCCCCGCAGCCGTTTATGACAAAACACTTTGCCATAGTGTTTATTTTTTCATTCCTGTCAACTGGTGCCATTACCCAAATATCACCTGACAGTCTTTTGTTGTACCTGCCACTTAACGGCAATACCAACGATTACAGCGGTAATAACTATAACGGCGTTAACTATGGGGCAAAGGCTACGCCTGGCTTTAGCGGCAAACCGGTTACTGCCTACGAGTTTGACGGTACAAATGCTATAGTAATATCAAACGTAAATAAACTTGAAGGGCAGGTAAAGGCTTTTACGGTGTTAGTACGCCTTAAGCCTTCGATTGTTAGAAACGGTTCGCCCTTTTACAACGTTTTTACATGGCAGCGCCATTTAGCTGACCCGGTTAATGCATATGAACATGGCAAACTGCACTTTGGCTGGGCGCCGCCTACCACAAATTATCACCCATTGTATGATTTTTTTGGTTACTATGGTGACTGGTGTACCGGCAACGACCGGACATCAAATGGTTATGAGGTTGACACTGTAACTGCAACAAACCAGTGGCAAACCGTTGCCCTTGTGTATGACCAGGGTAACATGCGCGCCTATTTTGATTGCAAGTTGATGAACGACTGGGTAGACTATTTTCCTAAAGTGGCTGACCAGTGTGGCACTGAGCCAATGGAAATAATAATTGGCAGCATATTTCCCGGCGCCAGCACCACAACTGCAAGGAATTTTATTGGTGTGATAGATGAAGTGCGAATGTATAAAAGAGCCTTAAGCTATGATGAGGTACATTATTTTGCTGACAGTATTTGCAGCCGCATTATAGCCCCGGTGCCAGTTATAAACTTTACTGCCAATGCCTGCATGCCCAATGAAGTTGCTTTTGCCGATTCATCAATTGTTAGCGGCGCCACAACTATTGACCGGCGCGTTTGGCGGGTAAGTAACGGCGACAGCGGCACCGGTAAAGATTTTGCCTGCACCTTTACCCAAACCGGCAATTATACCGTTAGGCTAAGCCTGTATGCAAACGGAACCGTGTATTCAAAAGATACGGTTATACAGGTAACATCAGTTACGGGCAGCAGGTTTATTAAAACAGCGCAGAGCAATGTGTTTACGTGCAGCGGCACTGCGGTACAGTTAAAAGTGCAGGGTGGTGTAAGTTATAGCTGGCAGCCATGTGATAATTTAAGCGATTGTAACACTGCTACGCCCACTGCACAAAGTAACAGCGACATAACCTATGTTGTTACTGCTAAAGACAAAAATAAGTGTATTGATACTGCGCATATAAACCTTAAAGTAATAACAAACGATAACAATGTTTTTGTACCCAATGCTTTTACCCCCAACGGCGACGGAAACAATGATACCTGGGGCGCTGTAAGCGTAAACCCGCTGCCGGAGTACAACCTGCGCATATTTAACCGCTGGGGGCTAAACGTTTTTAATTCGAAAAGCCAGGGGGATAAATGGGATGGTACAATGAAAAATCAAAAAGCACAGCCCGGCGCTTATGTATGGGCGCTTACATATAAGAATGGTGCTGGCTGCCCTGAAAAGAACGTGAACGGAACGGTGTTGTTAATACCATAACTACAAGATGCCCGAAAGAAGTGAGTCGTGCAAAATCGCATCGTCATACCGTCCGCCGCGGCGGATCGGCAACGCTAAATGCGAAAACCTTGCTTTGCCGGGATGCTGAAATAACCCTGAAACAACCCTGAACTAAGTTTAGGGCAGCAAGACGATGCAGTATAGCCTTGTTCTTTTACACAGTCTTCTAAATATTTGAGATGCTATAATAGCCTGTTAACTATGATGTTTTTCGATAATTTAAGACAGCCCATACATTCAGCACAACACCCAACGCAAACACAGCCAGTAAATGATATTTTACATCAGCCAGGCCGCTGCCTTTTAAAACTATCATGCGCATAACTTCAATAAAATAGGTAACGGGTATAAAGTCAGTAATTATTTTGGCCCAATTGGGCATGCTGTCAATTGATGTAAACAGGCCGCTCATTAAATTAAATATCATAATAAAAAAGAACGCAACGCTCATGGCCTGCTGCTGTGTGTTGCAATAGGTTGATATAAGCAAGCCAAAACCCAGCAGTGTAAAAAGGTAGATAGCCAGAAAGAAATACAACAGCCCTATATTGCCTGCGGGCACAATACCGTATACAAGGCGCGCAATTAATAAACCCAGCGTAAACACAATATTGCCCAGCACCCAAAACGGTATAAGCTTGCCCAAAATAAAGTGGTACTTTTTTATGGGGGTTACATTAATTTGCTCAATAGTGCCTATTTCTTTTTCGCGTACTATGTTTAGGGCGCTTTGCAAAGCTGCTATCATAGTAACCAGCAACACTAAAATACCTGGCACCATAAAAAAACTGTAATTAAGCAGCGGGTTAAACCAGTTGGTTGATGTTACCTGTATTTGCGGCATTGGGTTAACTCTTTCCGGCTGTACTAACTGGGTGCGTATGGCGCCGTTAAAGCTACCTATTATACTGCCCAGGTACGCGCCGCCCAGGCCGGCCTTGGTACCGTTAATGGCATTAACTGCAACAAACAGTTTCTGCTCATCTTCACGAATTAAATTGCGCTCAAAGCCGTTTGGTATTTCAAGTATTAAATCAGCTTTATCGTTTTCAATTAGCTTGTAAGCCTCGTTAAAGCTGGCATTGTAACCTGTTAGTTTAAAATAACCGGAGGAAGTTATTTTAGAAATTAGTTTTTGCGAATAAGTTGAATGGTCATTATCAACCACCGCCAGCGAAATATTTTTAACCTCGTAGTTGGCGGCCAGCGGCAGTATAAGCAACTGTATAACAGGCGCCATAAATATCATGCGCAAAATTGTTTTATCGCGAAATATTTGCCTGAACTCTTTTTGCAATAGAAATTTAAGCGTCCTCATGCCAAACGGTTTTTAAAGTTTTTAAGGCTCAACCCTAACAGCAGCAGCGTCATACCGGTTAGAATAAGTATTTCCTTCCAAATAGCAGAAAAACCTAATCCTTTTATCATTACATTTTTTACAATGGTATAATACCACCGCGACGGCACTATATTGCTTAGCACCTGTAATGGCACGGGCATGTTCTCAATAGGAAACATAAAACCGGTTAACAGCATGGTGGGCAGCATCATCCCCATTAAAGAAGCCATCATTGCAGATTGCTGGGAGCTGGTTATTGTTGAAATAATTAAACCCACACACAGCGATGTAATAATAAATAACGTACTTGCGCCAAACAGCAGCAATATGCTGCCCTTAATAGGCAGGTCGAGCAAAAACACACTGAGCAACAAAATAATAATAAGATTTACAATAGAAAGCAACAGGTAGGGTATTGCTTTTGATATAATAACAAATACCGGTTTAAAGGGTGATACCAGTAATATTTCCATGGTGCCTAATTCTTTTTCACGCACAATGGCTATAGACGTCATCATGGTGCATACCAGCATAAGCACCAGTGCCATAACGCCGGGTACAAAATTGGGCGCACCCCTCAACTCAGGGTTATACAGCATGCGTATTTGTGGCATTATGCGGTAAGGCATTTTTTTATTTACGTTCAATTGCCCCTGGTAGTCTGATACAATGTTGTTTATATAATTGGTTAGCGTAGTTGCTGTGTTGGGGTCTGAGGCGTCGGCAATAACCTGAACTTCCGCCTTGTTAAAATGTAAAAGGTCATCATTAAAATTATGCGGGATTATTACGGCTAACTTTATTTTGCCCTGTTTAAAAGATGCTTCAATTTGGTTATGATCTGCAATGCTTTGTTCTATCTCAAAATATTTACTGGCTGCTATTTTGGTAATAAGTTGTTGCGATGCATTGTCTTTTGCATAATCAACAATCAGAATTTTTGAATCCTTTATTTCGTTGGTAAGCGCAAAGCCAAACAGCACTATTTGTGCTATGGGCAGGCCAAACAGCATGAGCAATGTTTTTCTATCGCGGAACACGTGGTAGAATTCTTTTTTAACGAATGTGTATAGCTGTTTCATTTGATTATGTTTTGCTTAATTTAACCACAAAGGGAAAGGAGTTGAAGAAAATACAGCGTATAAGGAGTTTCCCCCGTCCTTAAATAAACTTCGTGAAACTCTGCGCTAAAACTCCTTTAACTCTGTGGTTTATCTTTAATCCGCGCTGCGTTTCGCTCCCCTCGCCAATTGATAAAACACTTCATCCATTGATGCTGCGTTAAACTGCTTCTTTAAATCGCCCGGGCTGCCCAGGGCATCAATCCTTCCATCCACCATAATAGATATGCGGTTGCAATACTCCGCTTCATCCATATAGTGCGTGGTTACAAAAACGGTAACACCTTTATCGGCCGCATCATATATCAAATCCCAAAACTGCCTTCGGGTAACCGGGTCAACGCCACCGGTTGGTTCATCTAAAAAAACAATTTTAGGCTGATGAATAATTGCTACTGAGAAAGACAGCTTTTGCTTCCACCCCAGCGGCAGCGATGCCACCAATGATTTTGCCTCTTTCTGCAAGCCCAGCTTGTTTATCAGCGCTTCACTTTTTTCTTTAATGTCTTTATCAGATAATCCATAGATGCCTGCATAAAAGCGAATGTTTTCTATAACTGTCAGGTCTTCGTATAATGAGAATTTCTGGCTCATGTAGCCGATGTTCTGCTTTATCTTCTCAGGGTATTTGTACACATCAAAACCCGCAACTGTTGCACTGCCGGACGTTGGTTTTGACAGGCCGCACAGCATGCGCATGGCCGTCGTTTTTCCCGCACCGTTTGCACCCAAAAAGCCAAATATTTCGCCCGGGTAAGTTTCAAAACTTATTTCGTTTACTGCCACAAAACTGCCGAAGCGCTTTGTTAATTTGTCGGTTTTTATTACTGCTTCCGGCATTGTTACTGTTTTAATAATCTTATAAAGCAATCCTCAATAGTTGGCTGTGTTTCTTTAACCTCAACATCACTGTGGCCTTTGCTATTTAAATATCTTATCAAATCGGCTGCATAATCGCCGCCGTCTTTAAAAGTGGCATGCAGGTACTCGCCAAAAGCATATACATCAAGAATGTTGCTGTATTCCCTTGCACCGCTCAACATCTTTGATACCGCCCCGCCTTTTATTGAATATAGTTTACCGGGGTATGCTTTAATAACATTTACCGGGGTATCAACAGATAGAATTTTACCTGCCTGTATCAACGCTATCCTGTCGCACAAAGTGGCTTCGTCCATATAGGGCGTGCTAACCATTATGGTAATGCCCTGTGCCTTCAGGCGTTTAAGCATCTCCCAAAACTCTTTGCGGCTTACCGCATCAACACCCGTGGTAGGCTCATCCAAAAACAATACAGTTGGTTTATGAATAAGGGCACAACACAATGCCAGTTTTTGTTTCATGCCTCCTGAAAGCGCACCAGCCCTTCTTGTTTTAAAGGGTTCTATCTGAACATAAATATCTTTTACCAGGTCATAATTCTCCTGCAGTGTTGTTCCGAACAGCGTAGCAAAAAAGTTTAGGTTTTCTTCCACGGTTAAATCCTGGTACAGGCTAAACTTACCCGGCATATAACCTACACAACCGCGAATGGCTTTATAATCTTTTACTACATCCTTACCATCAACAGTTGCTGTGCCGCCATCGGGTAACAACAGCGTGGTAAGCACGCGGAATATGCTTGTTTTGCCTGCGCCGTCAGGGCCAATAAGGCCAAATAATTCGGCTTTGGCAACATTTAACGATACACCGCTTACAGCGGTAACGCTGCCCTTGTTGTATGTTTTGCTAATATTATTTAGTACTACTGCATCCATTATTTTGCAAATTTTACCTCGCCATACATGCCGATCTTTATATAGCCATCATTCTTAACTCTTATCTTAATAGCATATACCAGGTTGGCCCGCTCATCTTTTGTTTGAATGGTTTTTGGCGTAAACTCAGATTCGCCGGAGATCCAGTATAATGTACCGGCATATTCCCTGTAAGCTTTTGCGCCACTGTCAACCAACACCGTTACCCGCTGGCCGAGTTTTATTTGCGATAGCTGGTCGCCCGTAACATAAGCACGCAGGGTAAGTGTATCAAGGTTGGCAATTTTATACAGAGCTTTGCCAATGTTGGTCATTTCGCCCTGCATAGCGTATTTTGTAAGTACTGTGCCCCCAATCGGGTTTATTACCTGTCCTTTATTTATCAGGTCCTGTATTTGTGCTACTGATTTTTCCAGCGGGTCTTTTTCACTAAAAACACTGCGGTTTTGTGTAGCCACATTATTTTCTGTTACCTGTATTTGCTGGCTTGTTGCCGCTATTTGTTTTTGCAACTGGTCAATGCCGGCATTAATATCATCCAGTTGTTTTTGCGTGGCCGCATCAGCTTTTACGAGATTTTCTGTTCTTGTTTTTTCGCGCTGCTGTTGTGCCAGTTGCGCTTCCTGTACTGCCAGCTGCTTTTTTATAAGTTCGACCTGCGGCTGAACATCAGCAGTTTTATTTTGCAGGCTTTGTATATTGGCCTGCACCTGCGCCTTTTGCAGTTGAACATTGCTAACATCAATATTGCCTACCAGCGAGCCCTTGTTAATGGTATCGCCTTCGGTTACATTAAAGGTTAGCAGTTTACCGTTTTGTTCAGCCGATACTATTACTTCGTCTGCCTCAAAGTTGCCGGATGCATCATACTTTTTTTCATTATTGCTGCATGCTGTAAGCAGGGTGGCAGAAAAAATGGTTATGTAAGAAAATAATCTCATAAAATGTATTTTGATGTTGTGCTTGTTAGTTGCCTGATGTTGTTTGATAGTTGTATTGAGCCTGCAACAATTGTATTTGGTGAAGAATAAGGCTTTGCATTGCCTGGTCTTCCGCATCAACCTGGGTTATGTAGTCGTGGCTTGTTATAACGCCGTTTGCCAGTTGTGCCGCGGCTGCTGCTTTTACTGAGGAGCGCAGGGCGACAATATCATTATCTTTCGCGATAAGCGCTGTGTATTTTACGGTCTCAGCGCTTTGCTGCTTAAGTGTTACGTGTGTATTGAACAGGAATGTTTCTTTTTGAACATCAATATTCTTCCTGTTTAAATTTGATATGCGCTTATCATTCTTCAATGTATAAAAGCTGCTTAGCGACCAGTTTAGCCTAACCCCGCCTATATAATAAAACGAGAAATCAGTTTTTAATAAGTTTAAGCCAGGCTTGCCATAACCGCCCTGCGCAAATAATTGCAGCTTTGGCAGCGTGTTGGCCTGCAGCATTTTATCCTGTATATCGTAGGTGGTTTTTTGATAATCATACATCGTAAGCTCAGGGCGGTAAATACTATCGGTAAGTAATTTGGGCTCAGGCTTTACCAGTACGGTGGTTTCTTCCAGCGGGCGGTTTATAAATAATGCCAGCATGTCAATATAAGCCTTCCTGTTAGCCTGTAGCTCAATACGGCTTTGCTCTGCTTTTAAAAGGGATGCTTTCAATTCATCAAGGCTGCTTCTAAAGGCTGTGCCATTGGTTACCTGCGCCTGCGTTTTATCAATGCCGTTTTCAATATCTTTTTGCTGCAGCGTGTTTTGCTTTAACTGCCCGTCAATTAGCAGCACACCAAAAAATAGCTGGTTTATGCGGTTTTTTAAATCGTACAGGCTTACCTCCAGTGTTTGCTGTTGTATAACAGCAGAAGCATCTTTCGATTGCTTTTGATATTTAATAGCGCCACCATCGTAAATGGTTTGGTCTGCTTCGCCGTAAATTTTATATTGGTCTTTACTAAGCGTTGGTACTTTTAAGCCCGGCAAACTAATGGGTATGCTGGTTACGTCGCTTTGGTAAGTTGCCTGGCCGCTAACTGTAAACTGCGGCAGGTAGCCTTTAGCTGCATTTTCAACCGAATACTCTTTTGTTTTCTCAATTAGGTCGTGCTGTTTAACCAGCGGGTAGTTTTGTTTTGCCAGGGTATAGCACTCCTCAATGGTAAGTGTTGTTTGCGCCTGCATGGCAAAAGGCAACAACAGTAAGGGCAGCCATAAAAGCCTTTTTATTGGTGCGGTTATTTTGTTTGTTGGCTTCATAATATGGTATAAAAAAATTATTTAATCATTTGATTAACAAGGCGTCAAAAAAAATCATTCCGGCTTCAGCATTGCTTTTATCCAGGCTGGTATCAGCTTTTTTCGCTCCTGCATCAGTTCTAAAAACTCATCATTCGTGGTGCCTGAAACCCTTTGTATTAAAGGTTTTCCAATAAATGGAAAAACGGTAAGCCCAATAAGGTTTGCAATAAAATGAAACGGGTGAATTTTTTTTATTTCCCCCCTTTCCATCGCCTCATTAAGCTGGCGTATAAAATTGTCGCGCACCGGCTTTATAAGTGGCTCAATTTTATCTACCAGTTTACTTGGTGTATTCTGCATTTGTGTTATTACAAATACGGGCAGGTAGGGGTTGGCAGTTATCATATCAATATAGGCTATTACCACCTTCTCTACTTTTTCTGCAACATTTATGTCACTCGCGCTTATACGCAGCACAATAGTTTGTATAAACTGCTGCATATTCTCGATCATAATTATATCAAACAGCTTTTGCTTGCTGCGAAAATAATAGTTAAGCAGGGCTAGGTTAAGGCCTGCTTCTTCGGCTATGTCGCGCGTTTTAACTGCATCAAACCCTTTTTGGGTAAACAGCTTGCGGGCTGCCTCTTTTATTTTTTCTTCCGCAGATGCATCCTTCGCTTCTTTTATCTTTTTTTCCTTCGCCATGATGTTTATGGCACAAAGATACAGCCAGTTTTTTGATTTAAACAAATTTTTTAATCAGTTGATTAAAAAATTTGTTTGACTGATAAATTGATATTTCAAAAAGAAAATAAATAATCGCTAAATGACTTACCGGTGGCTTGATTAAGAGAATTTAATCTTGATTACCAAAATAACCTTTTCGCCATAGCAGTAGCAAGCTTGAAAGGGTTAATATGATTATACTTAGTAATACTATCCTTGTGCCGTGGTCACGGTCTCGCTGCCGGTATACATATATCCTTTGTCCATCAGGCAAAGTTTTTTTGCTATAAGTTACACTAAGCCCAATTATTATCCCGAATAAACCACCTAAGACTGCGGAAAAGTAACCCATATATAGCCAGTAATTTGGCACAGGTTCGCCTTTCGAAAGATCGGCTACGCGTTGTGTTTTTAACATGTCAGCAATTATAGGCTGTACTTCTTTACCCCTGTCCTTCAAGAGTTTTTGGGCTAACTGGTAGTCAAAACGCCCCCATTCGTCAGGTTTTGTAATTATTTCAATTAATTCCTGGTCTGTAAACTGCAGCAGGTAATAATCACTTTCAACAGTGTCAACCAATCCCTTATAGTAATCATCAAGCGCCTTATCTGCTTTGGCAAAATCTTCATTTCTTATTTTTATTCTAATATCGGTTTCAAGCGGATTATTTGCATAAGTAACATCAAATGGAGCTGTTTGATTATCTATTTCACAGTAAATGCCCAATTGTGTTAATTTGTCTGCAATTTCAGTAGCAAGATTAATATCGTTAAATCGTTGAAAGGTCAATAGTTCGGCCATGTTGTTTTAGGTGTTGAAATGTTTTTAAACGGGTTAAAATTTTTCTTCGTAAATAGTTTTATCGTGCGATGCGAGTTTTACATCTTTTATTTCGCCCGCGCCTTCAAATATATATCTTAAGCCGATAATATTACCTATAGGTTTGTACTCAGTGTCAAGAATCATCGCGTTATTTAAATACACTTTTAGCCTGCCGCCTTTAACTGTACATGTAAGGTGTTGAAACTGCTGCATGTTACAGCCGAACGCGCTAAGGTCGTGGTCTTTGCCATCGATCCAGGCCGAGCCGGTTAGTATACCTATATCAGCTATGCAACCTTTATCGCACAGCGGTAAAATAATGGCACCGTCGCTGCTTAGTATAAATACTTTTATTTTTCTGCACAACGATTGTTCAACGGTACTGGTATTGCACAGCGTTGTTTCCAGGCTAAAATCTGCCGGGTCTGTACCCAAAAACGGGCGAACATTGGTAAGTATCGCCGACGTGTTGTTAAACACAGGTGTGCCCAGTTTTGCCTGTAAGGTTGCACTGGTAATAGCCAGCGTACCATTGCCTTTTATTTCGTTTGCTGAAAGATAAACAGGTACCGGTTTTTCTTCAATAATGCCCTTCCATCCCTTAGTTTGTATAAATACAGGGCTTTCTTTTTTAACCTGCCCGTCAACAATAAGTTTTGAATTAAAATAACCTGGGTAATAGTAGATGGATGTTACCTGCCTGCCATCGGGCGGTATTTTTTGACGCCTTTCCGGGTCCCAGTTTTGTTGCAGGTATACGCTGTCTGAATGAAAAGCTGAAGCATTATAATTAAACACAACAGAGTTGGGCAGATCATCTGATGTTTTTTTGCTTTCAAACTCAACAGGAATATTGCTTTTTATGGGGGCTTTTATTTTTTTACTGCTGAATATGCTGATAAGACTGAGCGATATTATTACAACCGCTGCCAATACTGCCGCAACCAACAGTTTTTTGCCAGTTTTTATTTTTGGCTGTACGGCTGGTGCGGTAACAACTTGTGGGGCAACAACGGTAATTGGTGCAGCAATTACCGGTGCTTCTTCTTTTATCGTTATCTCCTCAACAGGCTTGTGTTTCTGTTGAAAATTGCGCCAGTTCTCATAGTCAATAAACCTGGCCAGCGCGTTAAGGGTTGCAGCAGTAGGAGAGCTATCGTATTTTACACGGCCCCAAATGCGCTTGAGTGTTGATACACTTAGCCTAACCTGCGTTTTTTCTTCTATACTGTCGCTAAGGTTTTCAAAATCCTCGTTTGTCCAGCCAGTACTGTTGCCCCAGTTAAGTGATGCTTCAATTAACTGCCTGCATTTATCAAGATATGTATCGCCGTTTGCTGCCATATTGGTAAATCACGCTTTAGCGGCATGAAAATTACAGCAAACAATTCAAACAAAACCCTATAACATTTTGTACGGTTTTTGGCCTATGCCAGCAGCGCTTTTGTTTTAAGCACAGGGTCAGCATTGGTTAAAGCCTGGTAACCGGCAAGGGTGCTGGCAAACGCAGTCCAAACCAGTAATGGTGCATAGTTATACGCAGTTTTCCCGTCAACTTTATATAATGTAATAAAACTTGTTGCGGCAAGCGCAGCGTCGCCCGTTGTCCACAAAGCAGCCAGCACGGTACTTTTTTTATTGAAGTAAATATACCCGAATGAGAAAAATATAAGCCAGATAACTGCCTGCATTGCCAGCAATTTGTTTTTTTGTGGCATATTACTGTTTAAAATACGTTGCAATGCTGTTAGCAGAAAGAAATTATTAACCGTCCATGCGGGGGCAAACAGCCATGAGGGTGGCGCCCACGGCGCCTGCTTAAGTTTTTTGTTATACAGTTGCTTATCTTTTTTGTGAGAGGTAAGGCTTGCAAGCCCACCCAGCGCCGAAGCCGCTATTGCCAGCAATGCTATTTGCCACCATTTTAAGGTTACCGGTTTTGCAGTGCCCATATACTTTTTACTACTATAAGGCTAAATTTTATGCCATTTTTATAATTGCCGTAAAATAGTGGCCGGCAGGAACAACATTGGGGCGCATGGAACCAATATTTCCACATATTTTACCACTATTGCAGCAATTAGAAAGTTTTGTGTAGATTAGCCTGTTCCTATATTTTAGCGGTTTATATACGAAAGACTCCCTGTTTGCTTATGACTAAATATTCGCGTCAAACGAGAATGCTTGTGGCTGTTGACTGTATAATTTTTGGATTTGATGGCCAGGAATTGAAATTATTGCTTGTAAAAAGACATATTGAACCTGAAAAAGGCAACTGGAGCCTTATGGGCGGTTTTGTGCAGCCTGAAGAGGGTTTTGAAAACGCTGCGGCGCGCGTTTTACATAAACTTACCGGCCTTGAAAATGTTTATATGGAGCAATTGCTGGCTTTTGGCAACCCGCAACGAGACCCCCTTGAGCGCACAGTTTCAGTTGCTTACTTTAGCCTGGTTGATATAAATAAATACATTCAGCAGATAAGCCACGAATACCATGCAGAGTGGTTTCCCATAACAAAGCTGCCGGAAGTTATTTTTGACCACAGTACAATGATTGAAATGGCCAAAGAACGCCTGCGGTATAAAGCGGCTTTTCACCCCATATTGTTTGAACTGTTGCCCGATAAATTTACGCTGCCGCAATTGCAAAGCCTGTACGAAGGCATTTATGATGCACAGCTTGACAAGCGCAATTTTAGCCGCAAAATACTTTCGACCAACCTGCTGGTAAAGCAAAAGGATAAGGAGAAAGAATCATCTAAACGCGGGGCGTTTTACTATAAGCTTGACAGGAAGAAGTACGCAGCCAAATTTGATGCTTTTTTAAACTTTATACCTAATCATCATAAGCTGGGATAATTTTAAGTTAACAGTTCGCAGATGACAGTTGACAGAGAGCCAGTTTAAAGTTTGTAGTTGTGCAAATTACAGGAACCCTTCAGTCATGCCGAGTTTATCTCAGCAGCTTTATCTGCACGGATATACGGTATGCACGGATGCTGAGATAAACTCAGCATGACGATGCAGATATAGTCCATTCTTTTTCAGGCAATCCTCTTAAGAAACGTTATTCCGCCTTTACCCAAGCTTTGCTGTAATATAAAAGCGCCAAAAAAATGGTACAGGCAATGCAAAACCCCCACGCCTCTGTGTGGTCAAACGGGTTAAAAGTATAGTTAATACCGAGGCGAACCAGCTTAAAAGGTTTTGTTACCACATTCCAGCTGTTTAGGCGCAAGAACCTGCCAATATAAATGCCTGCGCTGGCAGCAAATAAAAACATTAGCGTTAAAGCAACCCGCCATTTTTTGCCGGCATAATTATGCAAAAAACCATCTACAAAATGTAAAGAGATAAAGCCTGCCATCAGCCCGCTCCACGCGGCAGAGAGCACCAGCAACAGATCGTACCATAGCGGCACACCCGGACGCTGGTGAAAATGAAATATATCGGTTATAACATAAGGCGCATTGGGAAAGAACACCAGCCAGCAGGCCATTATAAAAAGGCTTTTTATGTCTATCTTATCGCGTTTACGCAAACGGCCCGCAAACCATACAGGTATAATGGCTAAGAAAAGGTTCCATACATAGAAAATGTAGGTTAGTTCATGCGCATAAATAACTCTTGCGCCAAGCAGTAAAAAAGTAAATGTTATGGAAAGCGCCAACATTTTTTCAGCGGCGGTTATTTGCAGGTTCACAGTTAAAATATTTTAGGTAAAAAAATAATACAGGCTATTATAGCGCTTATTAAAGACGCGAATAAAACAGCGCCCGCGGCAACATCTTTCACTATGCGTATTGCCGGGTGGTATTCTTTGTGCACTATATCACACAATTTCTCCAGCGCGTTGTTAAGCATTTCAAGGCATAGCACGGCGCCAATGCAAAGCAATATGCACAACCATTCACCTATGCTAACACGAAGCCGTATTGCAAAAGCGGCTGCTATTAATGCGGCGCCTAACTCAATTTGTCCATTACGGTCTTTTAAAAAGAAATTTATTACGCCGTTAAATGCGTTGCCAAAGGACGATGCGATTGTTTGTTGTTTCATAAAACCCTTTTTATGCTGGCTGTTCTATGTTAATTTCAATTTGTTTAACCATTAGACTCCAAAACCTGCCGTCAGGCCGCCCGCCGCGGCGGATCGGCAACTTTTTACGCCAGATCATATTTTGCAGGGATGCTGGCCTGCGTCAGCAAGACGATGCTGGTTTACCTGCTTACCCGCATCAAACTTCTTCTATCCATAATCTAATGCCCAAATGGCTTATTGCCCATTGACTTACTGACCTAATGACTGGCAAAAAAAGAAGGTGCCGCACATCTGGACAGAAAACGGCACTCTTCTTTAACCCACATACCACAGCACCATGAATGAAACAGAGAATCTAGGGTTGAAAATTTATTGTGGCGTGGGACTGTTCCGGTTGATACCAATTAACTTTCCTGGTTACATACATTATAATAGCTACTACAATAAACAGTGCAATGCTGCCTACCAGCAGGGCTGTATCTTCAAGGCTTATTAATACATAAATAAACCCATACAGGCCGGTTAGCAGCAAGCCTATTATGCCTGGTGAGCGCCAGTTATTAAAGTGCGATTTTGCATACAGGGCTATTAATAAAATGGTTGCAACGGCCGCTATGCTGTAAGCATATTCAAACAATATAATTTCACTGATGGATAGCAGCAGTGTATAAAATATAACCAGCGCCATACCTATAAGCGCATACTGAACGGGGTGCACAGGACGTTTTTGCAAAAGTTCAAAAACAAAGAATAACACAAACGTAAGGCCTATAATTAGTATGGCGTATTTAGCGCTGCGCATGCTTTTACCATATTGGCCGGCAGGTTGAACAAGGCTTACACCAAATGCATCATCCTGTATATTAATATGCTCATCTTTTATAACATTAGGCAGTGCGAGGTTGGCTGCATTAAACTTCCAGTTGGCGGCGAAGCCTGTGCCTGATATGGCATGGTTAGCAGGCAGCGTATTACCATCAAATGAAGGGTTGGGCCAGGGCGAAGTAATATCATAATCGTTGTATGCACCGATGGGCAAAAAATGAAGGCTGCCGCTGCCCTTTAATGATGCGTTTATACTAAAGCTGATGCCTTTGTTAAAGCTTGCCGCGTCAATGGTTACGGGTACTGAAAGGCCTGTGCTGTCAATTGTGGTATTGGGCAAGCCTGGCATTAAGGTATATGCCGTACTGCCCAATGTTGCGGTAAGCTTATCTTCAATGCCCCTGAAATCAGAAAGGCCGAAGCACAGTTTGGCTTCGTTTAAAAGTAATGTTGAAGAACCAATATTGCTATCGCTTATATGGAAGCTGCCGGTAAAGCTTAATGCGGTTTTGTACAGCATTACTTTGTATATAGACCTTGTTCTGTCTTCTTCAATAATTTTTCCGTTTACATTTAGCTGCTCGGGCAATACAATAAGCTGTTTTTTTGCGAGGCTCTTGCCTTCGGCGTAGGGTATTACAAGGTATGGGGCAGATACTACCTGCGGTTTTGCCCATTTACTGCTTACCTCGTTTACCACCTGGCTTTGGCGCTCCTGCCGCTCGGTTATAAGGCTTTGAATAAAGGCTGTGGGTATAAGCATTATTAATATTAGCGCTGCGGTTATAATGCCTTTAATTAATATTTTGTTTGATGGGTTAACCGGCCTTTTTACTACTACCGGGGTGTCGTCTGTAAACATGGGGTTTGTTATTTGTTGTAATGAAAATGTATTGTTGACTATGTGTGGGTTTAAAAATTTATTCAGCAGTTTCCTGTTAACCAGCAGCGATAAAAGGCCGCCCGCGAACAAAGCTGCGGCAATGCGTGAGGCATAATATAGGCCACCAGATATAAAGCCTTCGAATAAGAATGCAGGCGATGCATATGCTACGGCTATAATTATAACTGCTAAATACAGGTATATAACTTTGCTTTCTTCGTGCAGCGTTTTTTTATTTTGCGCTTTGTTAACAAAATAGAGCACTGCAAAAGCGGGCAAACCTGCAACAAGTGAGGCTGGTATAGTTACTATTGTAACAAACAGCCCCCATATACCTTGCAGGTCGGTTTGGGTGTATACCAGCCATGTGCAAATAATAGCATCTGCAAACAGTACGGCGAAAAGCCAAACCATTATTGTTGCGCGTACAGGCGATATTTTTTGTAGCTGCGGCACTTATGCTAAGCGGTTTTAGTTTTATTTAAATAAGCCTGCAATAAGCCATGCGCGCATATAACACACATGCAAAACAGCCAGCACATAAAAACCATTTTTACCAGCGCCGCCACTCTTTTCTCAACCTCTTCCAGCTGGCGGGCAACCACTATATAACTGCCCTGCCTGCCGCCCGTATAAATAATTACTGCTGCCATGCGCGCCATTGCTGTGGGTTGCCAGGTTACGGCATATTCGCCTTCCTGGCGGGCTTTTTCAAGTACGCCCCCCGGTATTGCGGGCGGTTGGGTACCTATGTAGCCTGTTGAGGCCAGCAGGTTGTTAGCAGGGCCGTATACCTGTATACATGATGACAGGCTTTGCTCCATATCAATAGTATCTGGCTGCACTACTACCGCAATATTTTTGCCTTGTTTAAGTTTTATGGCTGCATCGCGTGCAACCTGCAGCTGGGGGTCGTTGGCGGTGGTGCGGTACTGTTGCTGTACGCTTGCATACACCAGCAGCACAATGCCTGTAACCAATATGGCAGCAGCCACGTGCGGAAAGAAAATAGTGCGTATCATATAGTTTGATTTTCAGGGTGAGTAATAATGCTTTCCGCAGTTTCCTGCGGGGCTTTTTCAAAGTGTTTTCTTATATGTGGCGCCTCAATCCAAAGCGATACCCATCCTGCTACTGCACCACCCAGCGGAAAGAGCGCATCAGCATCCGTAATTGAAAAAGCTTCCCCGGGAAAAACATCTGTCAGCAGCAACTTGAAAGCCACGCCAACTGCCAGCAACACGCCAAAAAACAATACAGCCATTGCAATTTTAAAAGTTGCTTTTGCAACATGAAGGGCAAGGAATATTAGAAAGAATATTATGAGGGATGCGAAGCCGGCCATAAAGGCCAGTACGGCTGAATAAAGGTATATTCCCGGCATGAACATAAGCGGTACCGAAAGAACCAGGTAAAAGCCATAAGCGCGGGCGTAAATTTTTAAAGGTATTATCATAAAAAGTGCTTTGTATTTCAAAGTATAAGTGCAAAAAAATTAGTCTAAAGAACGTATCATTTTTTCAAGTGCATCAAGATGTTGTTTAAATGCTTTTTCGCCTGCTTTTGTAACACTGTATGTTGTATTTGTTTTTCGGCCTATAAATCCTTTTTGTACTTTAATGTAAGCGCTTTCTTCCAGCGTTTTAAGGTGGCTTGCCAGGTTACCGTCTGTAACCTGTATCAGTTCCTTAAGGTCATTAAAATTCACTTCCTCATTCACAAGCAGGGCGCTCATAATTCCCAGCCGTATACGGCTGTCAAAAACCTTATTTAAATGCTCTATCGGGTTCTTCATGCCAATTCTGTCACTTAAACATATTTAGTCAATTGTATTATGGTCGCCGCTCTTCCTTTAATTGAACGTTGTGAGTTTTCTTCACCCCACACCTTCTTGCTCACGCCTCACTTCCTCTTTCGTATCTCCACCACATTGCCGCTCCATAAATTATGTGCAGCACCCCAAAGCCCAGCGCCCAAAAATACAGCCCGTAGCCCACATAAAGTATATTTATCAACCCTAAAGCTAACTGGCAATAACCCAGGTAGCGAATTTCATTCAATGTATATTTACTGGCGTTAACCAGCGCCAGCCCGTAAAATATAAGGCAGCCAGGTGCAATAAGGCCATAGGCGCCTATGCTCATCAGTTTCAGTATGTAAACACCGCCCACCGCAATGGGTATACTTACATTTATAAACAACCGCTTTGATACCTTGCCCCATAAAGGCACGCCTGTTTTATGGCTGCGTATATAAGTAAAGGTAAAAGCTAAAATAAAAGCCGCAATAAAAGTAAATATCGCAATGCGCAAAAGCGGGTCGCCAAGGTAATCCCTTAATGAAAGGTGGCCGATAGCTTTAGGCATTATTGATGCAGTACCAGGTTGGAGGTGTATATCGTCTATATATTCATCGCCGCCGCTATACGTTTTGCCATATATAATATCCCCCGCAAACCATGCCCCCACCAAAGCACATCCACCGGCAGCTATGCCACTAAGGCCGCTTAGGCTAATGAAGCGGCTGCTGCGCTCCATCATATTTTTTATATCATGAAGGGTGGAGAGGGGAGTATTCTGCTCACTCATAAAAGTACTTTGAAATACAAAGTAAGTGGTTAAATAAGCATTGTCCAAATTTTTTTTGAAAGAGTATGCTAATTGAGCAAGCGCCGGGTTGTAATGGTAAAAGGTTCATGGCCCATGGTCCATAGTTCATAGTGACAAAACACCAGTGAGAAAAAGGCACCAAAGTCCGGTGAAGAAAGTTTATGGTTAATGAGACAAACATCAAATTAAGAAAATTCAAAGTTCTACACAAATAACAAGCTTTCCATCTTCAATCTTCGATGTCTTTACCAGGATCACCTAAGCTCCGTATTTCCCATGAACTATGAACCATGAGCCATGAACCTTCTTCCCCCTATACATTAAAAAATCGTTTCTTTGTAGCCATTTTATAATTAATTTATCAGCACATGTGGTTTAACCTGGCAAAGTTTATTTTAAGGTTTAGAGTTGCCCTTTTACTGGTGTTGGCTGCCGCTATGGCCTTTATGGGTTATGAAGCAAGCCATGTGCAAATGAGTTACGAGGCTTCCCGCGCGGTACCAACCGACAATATAAAGTATATAGAATACCAGGCTTTTCGTAAAAAATTTGGCGACGATGGCAATACGGTGGTGTTGGGCATTGAAGCGCCTAATATGTACACGCCGACTATTTTTAATGCCGTTGGTGCGCTGCATAAAGGATTGAAGGCGGTACCAAACGTGATTGATGTTTTAAGCCTTCCCGAGGCGGTAACATTTGTAAAAGATTCTGTTACCGGCAGCCTGGTGCCGGTAAAAATATTTCACTACCCTTATACACAGCAAAGCCTGCTTGACAGCGACAGGGCAGTATTTGAAAACCTGCCTTTTTATAAAACCCTGCTGTATAACCCGCAAACACATGCGTATTTAATGGCCGTACAGGTTAACCGGGACAGCGCGAGCAGCAAGGCACGCACACCACTGGTAAATAATATAATGCAACAGGTAGCATTGTTTCAGCGTGAAACACCGCTTACCGTACATGTAAGCGGACTGCCTTTTATACGCACCACTGTTGCCAATCGCATTGCTAAGGAAATGAATTGGTTTTTAACGGGCTCGTTATTATTGTCTGCCATTACATTGTTATTGTTCTTCCGCTCTTTCAGCGCAACTGTTATGAGTTTGCTTGTAGTAGGCATGGGCGTTGTGTTTTGCATGGGCACCATGGTGTTGCTGGGGTATAAAATAACGCTGTTAACGGCTATTATTCCGCCATTAGTTGTTGTAATAGGCGTACCCAACTGCATTTACTTTTTAAATAAGTACCATACCAGCTACCGCGAAACCGGCGATAAGCACAAAGCGCTTATTAACATGATAGGGCGCATGGGTGTAGTAACCCTGTTTTGCAATATAGCCGCGGCTATTGGCTTTGCCGTTTTCTCGTTTACGCACAGCGACCTGCTGAAGGAGTTTGGCGTAGTATCGGGCATTAACATTATGCTGCTGTTTTTTATATCGCTGATATTTATTCCGCCGGTGTTAAGTTTTTTGCCGGCGCCTAAACCAAAGCATGTGCGTTACCTTGACAATAAAATACTTGAGAAGCTTTTGGTGATGCTTGAGCGCTGGGCGTTTAAACACAGCAACTGGATATATGGCATTACAGCAGTAGCAGTAACTATTGCTGTTATAGGCATGACCAAATTAAAAAAGGAAGGCTTTATTGTTGATGACCTGCCAAAGAATGATGTTGTATACACCGACCTTAAATGGTTTGAGCAAAACTTTGACGGCATTATGCCTTTGGAAGTAATTGTTGACACGAAGAAAAGAAATGGCCTGTTTAAAAAGCTTTCTTCCATTAATAAAATTGATTCTCTCTCGCAATATATTGATGGGAGGCCTGAAACGGCCAGGCCATTATCGTTTGTAGAAGGGATGAAATTTGCGAGGCAGGCTTTATATGGCGGCGATAGCAGCAGCTATACAACCCCAACAGAATTTGATGCCCCTTTAATGGGCCAGCTGCTAAAAACAAAGAAAGACAGCAGTGGGAAAGCTAATGGCAACAACCAGTTAAATAAAATGCTCAGCAGCTTTATTGACAGCAATAAACAGGTTGCCCGTATAAGCGTTAATATGAAGGATGTTGGAAGCGCGAAATTGCCCGGCCTGCTGCACGACCTTGATTCAGTAGCGAAAAAAACATTTGATACGGCCGCTTATAAAATAACCATAACCGGCGGCAGCGTTACTTTTTTAGAAGGCAGCAGCTTTATTATTGAAGGCCTTAAAGAAAGCATTATGTGGGCATTTTTATTAATTGCTGTTTGTATGCTGTACCTTTTCCGTTCTGCAAGAATATTGCTATGCTCACTTATACCTAATGTCGTGCCGCTGATTATAACAGCGGGTATTATGGGCTGGGCAGGCATATCGTTAAAACCATCTACGGTACTGGTGTTTAGCGTGGCATTGGGTATTGCAATAGATGTAACCATTCGCTTTTTAGTAAATTATAAACAAGAGCTGCCCCACTATAATTATAACGTGCCCGAAACAGTAAAACAAACCATACGCCATACAGGGGTTAGCATAATTTACACTTCGCTGGTGCTTATTGCGGGCTTTATTATTTTCTGCATAAGCCAGTTTGGCGGTACCAAAGCATTGGGTTGGTTAACCAGCTTAACGCTGGTAGTTGGCACTATTACCAACCTTACTTTATTACCAGTATTAATTAAAGCGCTGGCGGGGAAGAGGGGGAAGGAGCAGGAAGAATGGTAGTAAGCAGTTGATTGGGTGATCAAGAAGTTGGCTACTGCCGCAATTAACTTGATTTGAAATGGCTTCTGTTTGAAATAAAAGCTTTTTAATGCATCATTAAACCTGACCAATTTGGGATTTTGATTCCGCCCTTTCAGGGCTTGAGGAGTTGATGCTGTTTGTGCCGATGGGCGTTGCCCATCGCTGTTGGATTACGCCCCTTCAGGGCTTGAGGAGCGAATGCTTTTTAAGTGGACGGGCGTGGTGGCCCTTCGCTGTTAGATTCCGCCATTCAGGGCTGGCTTGCCTAATATCCACAACCAAATGTTTCTAACGTCCCGTCCTGGAAAAATTTAGTCTTGGCTTCACGTCGGAATAAAAAAAGCGGCATCGAATTTTCATTGAATGCCGCTTTATATTTTTCACGTGCCTATATTTTCGTTCGCTGCTCGAGTTCCCTTTAGGTCAACTGCTGCAACTCGTGAACTCGAAAACCTCTGAAACATTCAAACATTCAAACTTTTCAAACTTATTTCAACACCTCAGCCAGCTTCTGTTCCAGGCCTGGCCCGCGAAGGCTGGTGGCAATTATTTTACCGGTTGGGTCAACCAATATGTTAAAGGGTATACCGGTTTCACCAAAATGATAAGTGTCAACGGCTGCACTGTTCCATTCTTTCAAATCACTCATCTGGTTCCAGTTAAGGCCGTCTTTTTTAATGGCTTCTACCCATGAGTCTTTATCCTTATCGAGCGATACGCCCAATATGGTGAAGTTCTTGTCTTTAAATTTATTATAAGCCGTTACCACGTTAGGGTTTTCAGCCCTGCAGGGGCCACACCAGCTTGCCCAAAAATCAACCAATAAATATTTGCCTTTAAAGCTGCTTATGCTTAACGGTTTACCATCAACACCGGGCATGGTAAGGTCTGGTGCCTGTTGGTTAACCCAGTTGTTGGTAGCCGGTGTTTTTTGCTGTTGCCTCGCAAGCGCCTGCACTACCTGGCTTTTAATTATGGCAATACCGCTGTGCGTTTTAAACCTTGCAGAAGCTTTGTCAACAAGGCTGCTTATGTCTGTAGTCTCCATGGTATTTCTTGACTTGTCAAGCGCATAGCAAATTAAAGCAGGGCTGTTTGAATTGTTAATAATAGCAGTTATATCATTGTTCATCGCAGTTACTTCGCGCATGCCCATTGCCCTAAACATTAATATGCCGCTGTCAGCAGGGTTTTTGGTGTTTAGCGTGTCCATTTGGGCGGCAATGCTGCGCAAGGCATTTTCATGCTTGCTGTATGCATCAATAAAACTGTACAGGTTTTTGGAAGCCTCTGAATTAGCAAATTCAGGGTAATGGCTTTTTTCAAGGTCAACTGTTATGCCTATTTCCTTACTGTCGTTTATAAAAATAAGCAATGGCTTATGCTGAATGCTTAGCAGGTACAGGCCTTCCTCTGTGCCTTTTGCTTTTAAGGTAAATGTGCCTGTCGCAGTAAGCTTTACTGAGTCGTACACTGTATTTACAGGGCTTTCAAGCGAAAACTTCTCTACGTATAAAAACTGGCCGGCAGGTGCATTTTTTATATTGGCCTTTACCACAAAATTACCATCATTTTTTTGCGTGCATGACGATACCATCATCACCACCGCTGCAAGCACAACTACTAACTTTTGCATATCGTTAAAATAAATTATAAAATGTATTAAACTAACCCAACGCTTCAGCCTTGGGATGAAAACGCAACAACGATTCCCGGCTTCAGCCAAAGTCAACTTCCGTATATCCGGGCGCTAACACAAATGCCTGTACTCATCCATAAATGTTATTTTTTGATGACGTATTTGATGATTATCTATATAGGCCCGTACAAAATCAACTTTATCGTCGCGTATTACCAAAAGGCCATTTCACTTTTCACCATTGCCGATTCACGCCCCTCACTTCAACCTGTCTTCCAGCAAACCAGTAACAACTTTAGGGTCTGCCTTGCCTTTGCTTAGTTTCTTAACCTCGCCCACAAAAAGGCCTATCAAACCTTTTTTGCCTTTTTTATATTCGGTTACTTTATCAGGCATTTTGCTTATCACTTCGTCAACCCAGCTCTGTATTTCATTGCTGTCGCTAACCTGTAAAAGGTTTAGCTCTGCAGCAACTTCTGCCGCTGTTTTAGCGCTGTTAGTTAACAACACCGGCAACAGCTTTGATGACGCAACAGAAAAATTAACCTTACCATCTTCTACCAGTTTAATTATGCCGGCAAGCTGTCCGGGTGTAAGCGTTAACTGCTCTATGGCCAATTTTTGGTCGTTAAGGTATTGCTTTACAGGGCCGTTTACCCAGTTGGCTGCGGCTTTGTAATTGGTGGTTACTTTGGCAACAGCTTCAAAATAATCTGCAATGCTTTTTTCAAGGCAAAGTTGTGCTGCATCATACTCTGTCAAGCCAAACTGTGTTTGATAGGTGTGCATTAACTGGTTAGGCAGGGCAGGCAGCTTTTTTTGTATGGACTGTATAAACTCTTCCGTTAAGTGAAAAGGCGCCAGGTCGGGCTCGGCAAAATAACGGTAATCGTTCGCCTCTTCCTTATCGCGAATGGCAAAGGTGGTATCGTTGCCGGCATCGAAGCTTCTTGTTTGCTGGGTAACCTTGCCGCCGCTTTCCACCAACTCTATCATTCTTTCAATCTCGTATTCAATAGCTTTTTTTACATTGCGCATACTGTTAAGGTTCTTCACCTCAACCTTGGTGCCCAGCTTTGTTTCGCCCCTTAACCTTATAGATACGTTGGCGTCGCAACGCAGGCTTCCTTCTTCCATATTTCCATCGCAAATACCCGTCCACCTTACCAATCTTCTTAATTCAGTAATATACTGGTAGGCCTCATCCGCACTTTGCAGGTCGGGCTCGGTAACTATTTCTACCAGCGCAGTGCCGGCGCGATTATAATCAACACAGGTGTAATCATCGTCAATATCGTGTATGCTTTTGCCGGCATCTTCTTCCATGTGTATGCGGTTAAGCTTAACATCTTTAGTACCGGTTGCCGTTTTAATAGTAACATGGCCACCCTTGCAAATGGGGGTTGTATGCTGGCTTACCTGGTAACCCTTGGGAAGGTCAGGATAAAAGTAGTTTTTGCGGGCAAAATAATTGTACCGCTCAATTTCGCAATTGCAGGCCAGGCCAATTTTAATTGCGTATTCAACCGCCCTGCGGTTTGTTTTTGGCAATGTGCCGGGGTGGCCCAGTGTAATTGCGCTAACGTGCGTGTTAGGCGCGGCGCCAAAAGTTATGCTGTCGCCGCAAAATAATTTACTGTTGGTAGCCAATTGTGCATGTACTTCCAACCCTATAACTGCTTCGTATTTACTTGTTCCGCTCATTTTAAAATAAAGCGCAAAGGTAACGGGATAAATTGTGTGAACCGCGATTTGGAAGGATTTAAAGGATGGTAAAGATTGGCAAACAACTATTTAAAGTTACCCGTGAACGGGATAGTACTATAAAATTAATTTTACAGTTTGTAAAGAATAGCTATTTTGCCGCCCATACAACTATGGAACAAAATTCAACCTTACTGCCTGCGGACACCGCTGTGCCCGGTTATAAACCCTGTATAAGCTGCGGAAACCCTGATGTTTTAAAAGGCTACCCCAATGCCTTATGTGCCGAATGCCGTGAAAAATATATTAAATACCCCATTCCCTTATGGGTAAAAGCTGTTGGCGGCGGTATAGTTTTAACTATTGTTATTTTGCTGTTTTCGCTGCCAAAAAATTTTAGCGCGGCTATTAACTATGAAAGGGCCGTAAAAGCAGAAGAAGCTAAAAACTACGTAACCGAGCAACAAACACTTAACGGCGTAGTTAAGGCAATGCCCAATTATATTGAAGCAAAGGCACACCTGCTTATTGCAGCATTTTATAACGGCGACTTTCAAACTGTTGCTATTGTCGCCTCACAAATATCGGGGAAGCCGTTTGACGATGATGCCTTGCTGAGCAAAACCAACCGTGTTATGGACATGGCCGAAACCTATTTCCCATCAGACTCGTTGAGTAAGTTTTTGAAACAATACCCTGATTCTGCGGGCCCTGTGCCTGAAGATGCGTACCTGCAATTTTTAAAACAAAACCCGAATGATGAATTGGGTAAGTTTATGTATGCATCTTACTTAGACAACCAGAAACGGAATGTGGCGGCAGACAGTATTTTATCAGGAATATTAGATAAAGACCCTGACAACCTGCGGGTGCTATGCTATGAAGGCGGGCTTAAAAGGGTTATGAACGATGCCGTGGCCTCATTGAGATATTATAACCATGCCCTGGAAATAAACAATCAATGTGCGGGGGCGTTTGCCGGCAAAGCGCGTACTGCCCTAAAGCAACAGCAACCAAAACTGGGTTTGGAATACGCTTTAAAGTCTGTTGCAATTGACAGTGCCGACGACTATAACCAATGTACGCTGATAATGGCTTACCATTTTAATAATAAGCTGCATGAAAGAGATGAGTTGATGACAAGGTTTAATAAAAACACCTCAAAAGCAAGCTCCCTCTATTTTAAGTATGCGGTGGATGTGATAAATAATAAAGACAGCCTTTAATTACCCTAAAACAACTTAGCATATGTTTTTTATACCAGGTATTGTTATAACGCTGGCTACCTTTCCCGGGGTGATAGTACATGAGCTGGCCCACCAGCTTTTTTGCCGCTGGTTTAAGGTGCCTGTTTTCCAGGTGGTGTATTTCCAGGCTAAAAACCCGGCCGGTTATGTGCTGCATGAAGCGCCGCAAAACAAATGGCAAACTATTATGATAAGCATTGGCCCATTTGTGGTAAACACCATAATAGGTGCATTAATAGCCTTGCCGGCCGCACTACCGGTGTTTAGGTTTAACAATGCAGGCCCGCTTGATTATTTGCTTATATACCTTGGTGTTAGTATAGCCATGCATGCTTTTCCAAGCCGGGGAGATGCTAATTCCATATGGCAAATGTTGCAGGAAAGCGATACGCCCTGGTGGGTTAAACTGGTGGGCTACCCCGTAATTGGGCTGATTTATATTGGCGCCATCGGCAGTTTTATGTGGCTTGACCTTATTTATGGTATAGCAATAGCGGTAGGGTTGCCCAACCTTATTATTTGGCTTTTTGCGTAGGAGACGGGCTTACCCGCTTTTACCTCTCCATAATTCCTTCCACCAATGCGCTTAGCAGTGCCGGCAGATTTGCCATGCAAAAAGAAATTTTAAGAATGTGGAAAAAAACTGCTCAAAAACACCGGACACTTTCGGGTTTTTTGACCAGGATCCGCCACGGCGGACAAGTTTTTGCAGGATTTAAAGGATGGAACGGATGAGCAAGGATGTGAGCAGAAGAGAAGAAGCGTAGAATGTGTAAAAATAAAGTTGCCAAAAACACCGGACACTTTCGGTTTTTTTGACCAGGATCCGCCACGGCGGACAAGTTTTTGCAGGATTTAAAGGATGGAACGGATGAGCGAAGATGTGAGCAGAAGAGAAGAAGCGTAGAATGTGTAAAAATAAAGTTGCCAAAAACACCGGACACTTTCGGGTTTTTTATATTTATAAGTTGGCGTTGTTTGGTTGAGGGTCAACAATTGCGGGCTTTCAAATGGGGAGGATTTGTTTCTCGCAGAGACGCAAAAGCGCCAAGGGAGAAGAATAAGCATTGGTGTAGAGTATAAATAAGGCCGCTAAGAATGTTTTCCCCTGCGGGGAAATATGCAGAGATCTTTGATAAAATTGTAAGGGTAAGCGTAATTGAATTTTTGAACGAAAATGCGTCTTCTGCTAAGCTAATGAGGGTTAATTACTTGATAATCAATTAATTATTTGCATAAATAGGTGCATCCATTTTCCTCCTCCGTAGGAGTCCCTTGGACTTGCTCCTCCTTTTGGTGCAATACATTAACCACGGAGGGCACGGAGTTTAATGCAGCCACAGAGGAACACAGCGTTTAATACGACTTGTTTTTATGCATCCTGGTGTTGTAGTTTATTAGCGGGCTTTGTGGTAAAATGGCTACGGTAGACGTAATTGAATTGGTTTGAGGTTTTTAGGATGTTTAATAGGAACGTTATTGATAATGAACGTTTTACGATTGAAAAGGAGTGTTCAACTTTCCTCCTTTTTCCTCCTATTGAACAGGAATTTGAAGGAGCTAAGAGGTATAAGCCGTAATTCTGTTGACTGTCATTTGCTAAACATACTGCGTCATTTGCAATACCAGGTCAGGGTCGGGGCAGTTGTGCAGGTAATGGTTGCGTTCGGAGTATTTGCAAACGCCGGGGTAGTCGCCCTTCATCACCCGCATATCTTTAACCAATTGAAAGTGCAGGTGTGGCGGCCAATGGCCGTTTTCGTTGGGCTGGCCAAAATGGCCTACTACTTCACCCTGGCTTATAAACTTGCCCTCTTTTAAATGGTGCAGGTCTTTAAGGCTAAGATGGCCGTACAGGGTATGAAAAACAACAGTGTCAAGCTGGTGCTGTAAAATAATGGTAGCGCCATAATCGCCATAGTTGTTGTTAAACGCAAAGCTATGCACGACACCGCCAACCGGAACATATACAGGCGTACCAACAGGCCCCCAAATATCAATACCCAGATGCAGGCGGCGCGGCTCATCTTTGGTTTTGCCTTTGTGGGTGGTATACTTGTCTGCATTAAAGGCTTCGCTGCGGCTGTAAATAGTGCGGTGCTCGTTATAGCCACCAATGCCGTATTTGCAATGGTGGTGTTTTAGCAGTTGCTCAATGTAGTGGCTAAACTTTTTTGTATCTGTTAATATTTCATCAGTAAGTGCAGTATTGCCGGCGGTAAAATCCATTTTAAGCAGTTTTTCCGTGCCGGCATCAAATGCAACAACCTTATTAAAAAGCTGCTTATGTTTAATAAGCGTGTGTGCAAGGGTATTGCTGTATGGCATAATGCAAAAGTAAAAGCAATTAAACTATTTGCAGCATTTAAGTGTAATGCGGTGTTATGAGGAGTAAAGGGCTATTGTTCTGCCCTAAATGCTCAAAAAAATATATAGTAATATTGCAAACGCCAAAACAAAGCGTGGTTAATATTTAATAAACATGTGTAAAAAGGGTACTGTTATATACCTGCTGCTTTTTATATATTCCGGTATAGCTGCACAAAGCGGCGACAAACTTATACCGGCGCCCGGCATCAACTTTAAATGGCCTGCCGTTGAAAAGAGGATATCAACATCTGTATTAAAGCATTTTGTAAACCAGCAGCCTGATGAGTTTACAGCTTACAGAGATACTGCCAGGTATATGGAGAATATTGACAGTTTGTATAAACAACTGCATGCTGTTGATATTAATAATGATGGACTTGATGATATTATTTTTGAGGGAAAGTATACCGGTGAAGGCAGCCTTGTACAGATTTTTATGAATACAGGCAAGTTGTATAAAAAAGTGTTTGAGGACAGGCAGGGAATTACAAAAATGGAATGGGACAACAGGGTGCTTAGTACATTATGGATAGAAGATTGGGGATGCTGCGCTGATTACGTTGAGTTCAAAAAGAAATATAGCATACAGTTTCAACCAGCAGGCGCATCTGTGTTTACACAAGTGTACCAGGCTGCTGAAATGTTTGACGGTACAAAACCGGATTCTTTGTTTGCGGATGCTTTTGCATTTGAGGTTCTAAATAGTGATTATAAACTAAGAGCGCAGCCTGTAATTGATGACACTTCAATGTTTCCGTGGCAGGAAGGCGATACCCTGCGGGCTACAGGCAATTATATTGGAAAGCTTACTGAAGGGAGCATTGGAACTGCACTGGGTAAAAAAACAGATATTACCGGCAGAGAATGGTGGTATGTGGAAATTGACGAAAAGTACCCGTTGCAAAAAAGCGCTTTTTATGATAACGAAAATAAGTTTCCTACGAAAACAAGGGGATGGCTAAGCAGTAGATTTTTAAGGAGGCTGTGATCGCCTGCATGGTCGTTCAAAAAACATGTTCAGCCCCAGGTGCAGAGATTAATTGCCGTACATAAAAGAGGAATTGTTTTTACTGCAGGGTGTCTACAAATTCTTCGGGCTGGCTATCAATGTTTGAGTCCGCCAATTTTTTGCGTAGCCGGTATTTGGTTTTGGTAATTGTATCTAACGACACGCCAACCATGCTACTCATCTCTTTGTTTGAAAGCTTCAGTTTCATTAGTGCAAGCAACCTGGTTTCGGCAGGTGTAAGGGATGGAAGACGATTTTTGAGCGCAATAAAAAAATGAGGATGAACACTATCAAACAACAGCTTAAATTTTTGCCAGCCATCCTCGGTTAAAATGGTTGTGTCCAGCAGCGTTGCTATTTTCTCAAATTTCTCTGTTTCAGGGTGTTGGGCATTTTTTATCCGCAAAAATTTTAGTTCTGCATTTATGTTTTCAATCAACCGGTTTTTATCAGAAATATGCCTTACATAGCTATTCAACAGGGTTTCGGAGGTTTTTAATTTTTCAGCTATCGCCTGGTTTTCTATGGTTAAAATGCGCTGTTGCTGTAAAACCAGTTTTTTATCTTTGGTTATGCTTTTGTAGCGGCTAAAAACAAGCAGTAATAAAAATGCCATCAGTAAAGAGATGCTGATAATAATAATGTTTTTTACCACCAGCCTGTTTTTCTCCTGTTCGGCATGCAGCGCGAGGTTGGAAAGATAGTTTTCTGTTTCTATCCTTTTTGCGGTTGTTGTAATAAGGTTACCGGCTTTTATACTATTAAGGCTATCTGAAATTTGCAGTGCAGAGTCTGCATACTTATATGCCAAACCATCATTGCCTTCCTCGCCATAGTAACGATAAAGGTAACGGTAGTAAGTAAGGTAAAAGTTGGCGTCGTGGCCGTCGCTTTTTAAGCGTTCAGCTTCCAAAAGGTAGTTTTTTGCCAGCGCCAGTTTGCCGGTTTTGGTATAACATTTGGCAAGGTCCAGTGCAGCAATGGCAGCATCTTCCGGTAGCGAGTTTTTGTTGCTGTTATAGTCGTACAAAAGATATTTTATGCCATTTGGGTAGTCCTCCTGCATCATTAGCACGTACCCATAGTTACCTGAGGATATACCGGCCCAAATATGATCACCAGATTTTTCGGCGGCCTTAATGCCTTTCAAAAAGTATAAGCCGGCGTTTGAGTAATCGTTTAAGCGGGTATATCCCAGCCCGGCAGTGTTTAAAACATTAACATACATGTTTTCAAAAATGGGCGGGTATTTTTCAGCAAGCTTTGCATATTTTATGGCATTTTTATAATCCCCAAAATGGTAGTAAGTACCGGCCATCTCGCTTAGGTACTGAAATATTTCCGGAATATTATTAAAGCCTATTTTTTCAAAGGTTGATTGTGCCTGCAGCAGCAGGTTAAATGCTTCTGACGTTCTTTTATCGGTATATAGCAGTATGCCAAGTTTGTGTTTGTACGATGCTTGTATAACCTCAAGCGGGCATGCCTTAACCCAGTCAGCAACGCTATACAGGTGATCTATCTCTTTATGTAAGTCATGCAATTTTCGTCCCTTGTAAACTATGCCGGCAAATTTGCAATACCATTTTAAACGTTCGTCATCTTTTGCATCGGCCGCCTTCTGTAGTGTGTCAAGTTTTCTGTAGACCAATGCAGTGTCTGATGATGTGTATAATGATGATTCAGCTATTTGCCAAAAAGCAAGTAGCCGCACAGCCGGGGCGCCCTTCATTATGGTATCTATCTGTGCTTTACCAATAAGCGGGGCTGTAGTAAAAGCAGCAAATATTATAAAGGTCTTAAGTATGTTTTTCAAGCGGTTAGTCATAATTTAAAATGGGTACTAAGGCTCTTAACAATATCCCGGTTGCGGCAACATTGTTTGCATAATAGCGTGGCGAAATATCGCCGGTAATTTAATTCCGGCTCATGCTATTTCATTTGGCTATCCTGCTGGTATTTAAAAATAATACGACTTAAAGTACTGGCTTAGCTATAAAAATTAATCAGCCGGATCATCAATGCTTTTTGCAGGAGGATAGTCATAAAGGCCAAAGTTTAATATGGTTTGGAAACTAAATAAAAACGGATTAGCTGTGTAACATTTAATTATACCTGCTTCTGCCTATACATGTTGTAATAACCATAAAAAAACAAATTAATATTCAATCCTCTGCATCTTGTACAATTGGCAGGGCGGCGCCGGTATACGTGTAAAATGTTAGTTATAAAAATGATTGCAAAAGTGGCTTTTTGCACTAACAGGCAGGGATGTACAAGGCGGACAAAAAACCGGACAAATTTTGGAAAAATGCAAATAGTTGATAATTAATATTTTATAAGACAAGCAGAAAAAACATGTCCATAGAATTGTCTGGGAAAAGGCCCAAAATGGGAAAAATGAACCATTTTGATGGTAAAAACTGGTTGAAACTTAAACTGTATTTAGAGATATTACTATAATATTGGGGGAAAAGCGATAATATAAAACAAGAGTTGCTGTTTTATCAATCATCCACTAAAAATCCGGTTTTTTTAATAAAAGAGAGAAAAAAAACAACAAAAAGCATATTAAGATAATATGTATAGCAATTTATTATCAATAACTTAAGCGATGTCCACTCGTTTGTCCGCACCCTGTTTCAAAAAGTTGTAGCATGCATGGGTATTTTTGTGCAGCAATTACAGGCAATACATCAAGTATAATTATTTTCTAAGCGTTTAATTGAATATAAATCATTTGTTAAACGCCGAGATTTTAGCCTCGGTAGAGGTGCGGAAAATGACGGGCTGTTTCTACAACCGGTCATTTATAAAAAATAGGAAGAGTAAATTTTAGTGACTTTATAATAAGGAATGTTGAGAGTGGCTTTGAGGGAGGTAGTTTCATTCTTGTTTAAATATAGCAAACGCTGTTACAATTAGGAAGCATGCTGCCTGGTATAATATAACAATGATCTATCATCACTGTTTTGGAGTGGCTTTAAAATAGAAACAAAATTTTAAGCATATTAAATCCGTTGGTTTATGACAATGATTAACAACAGCTTTTTAAGCAACAGCTACGTTGCGAACCGCGCAATTGTTTTTGACGAACAGCAAATGGTATCAGATGGCCTGAAGGCCCTGCTGCTTCAAACCGGCAAATTTGAACACGTCGCCAATTTTTCAAATTTGGATGATGTGTTGGCTGAACTGGATAACAGTTTATACAACTTCTTATTTATAGACACCGCGCAGGGTATGGAGTTTAGGCAGTTGGTTCAACAGATAAAGCGTAACTGTCCAAATTTTATTGTTATAGTAGTTACTGCAACTTATGATATGCATACTGCCCGAAAGGCTTTTGAGGCAGGTGTTAATAGTTATATTTCAAAATACGTGGGTAGTACTGAGCTGAAAATTGCCATTAAAAAGAACCAGATGGGCGAGAAATATATAAGTTCAGACTTTATGCAAAAGATAGCCATATCTGCTACCTGCTCCGAACCCTCCTTCAGTTTAACGGAGAGGGAGATTGAAATTATGAATTTTGTTGCTAAGGGGTTTACTATTGCAAAAACAGCATCGTTAATGCACTTAAGCCAGCATACTATAATATCACATCGCAGAAACATTATGCAAAAGCTGAACATTCATTCTGCTGTGGAAATAACAAAATATGCCATAAGCAACAGGTATGTTGTGGCATAATATTTTTTAGTCTGTACCTTGAAAACTCTTGTTGGATATATAAAGGCGTTCGTGGGGCCTTTATATAATGCAACTGCAAATTGACAACAATAGCTTTATGCTTTGTTAATCCGAACCCTGTGTAAATTGTTCAGGAGAGGCTATCCGTAAAATTATTCCTGATAACGGCTTACCAATAATTATTGCCGGGCACTAAATAAGTATGTATGCAAAAAATAAGGATAAACCCACCCGTCGGTTTGTTTTTATCGTTGCCTGGCGCCTTATGCAGGGGCCTAATTTAAGTTTAACAAAGTGCACATTTGAGGAAACGATGTGCCGGGGATTATAGGCTGTATAATTAACATTCACTTTAGCCATTTGCGCCAACCAGGTTGTAGCTCACTTTTCCCCCAAATAGAAAAATCCCGCCGAAAGGCGGGACTTTTTCAGTTATCAATCAATTCAATTAATCTTTATACAACAGTTCATAATACTCATGCGCCATACGGTTACTTTCAAACTGGAAACGTACATCGCGCATGCCATTTTTCATTATCTGCCTCCATGTATCGTATTGCTCATAATATACAGGCAGTATTTGTTTTTCCAGTATATCGTACATGGTGTTTAAATCATATTCGTCCTGGTCATGGGTGCTCATATTGGCGTAGTCTGCCTTAGGCACTACAAAACCATTATGTCCATGATTAATAAATTCAGGTATCCAGCCATCATCTGTGCTAAAGTTTACAGCGCCATTCATTGCCGCTGTCATACCGCTGGTACCGCTTGCCTCGCGTGGCACACGCGGGTTGTTCAGCCAAATATCAGCAGCCTGTTTTAAGCGTTTACTCAATGCTAGTTCGTAACCAATAAGCACTGCTACATTTTTATAGTTTTTGCTTAAATGCACCAGGTTGTTAAACTGGCTTATGGCAGGGTAATCAAGCGGGTAAGGTTTACCTGCCCAAATAATCTGTACAGGGTATTTGGCATTGGCCAGCAGGTTATTAAACCTTTCCATGTGCCAGCTAAGCATATCTGCCCTTTTGTAGCCCGCAAAGCGGCGCGCCCAAACAATAGTAAGCGCATTAGGGTTAAACAATTTGCCGGTTTGGTCTGCCACAATTTCAAAAGCCCTTTTCTTCAAATATTTTTTACGGTCGTCAAATGTCCAGTCGTCGCCATTTTCCATCGCGCGGTATAATTGCTTATCAGCCCAGTAGCGCCAGTTTTGTGCGTTGGTAATGCTGATGATGTCGCACACGCCATCGTACTTATGCCACATCTCGCGCGATACCTCGCCATGTAATTGTGATACTGCGTTGGCCAATTTTGCAAAACGCAAAGCCGTAAGGCTATGGTTAAACTGGTCGCCATCAGTGCCCGTAAGCTTGCGCACTTCGTCAATGCTTAGCCCGCAGAAATAGCTCATTTTATGGCAAAGGTAAATATCATGTTTTTCGTTGCCCGCTTCTTCAGGTGTGTGGGTGGTAAACACCAGGTGCTTACGCACCATATCAACACTCTTGAATTTATTAAGCAGGTAAAATGATGCAGATATACCGTGCGCTTCGTTTAAATGATAAAGGTCAGGCGAAAAGCCAATTTCGTCAACCAGTTTTGCACCGCCAACACCCAATAATATAAACTGGGCTACTTTGGTAGCAACGTTGGCATCGTATAAGCGGTGTGTAATAGTTTGAGATACATAGTCATTCTCAGGCAGATCTGTTGACAGGAAGAATAACGGCGCCGTACCGAATGTTTCAGGGTTAAGGTAATAAGCCTTTACCCATACCGGTGCATCATGAATTAATATTTGAAACTTAATGCCAGGGTCCTCTAAAAAAGTAAATATTTTCTCCATCCAGGTAACCTGTAAAGTTTGGTCCTGGTTACGGGCCTGGTCGTAATAGCCATATTTCCACAAAATGCCTATGCCAATTTCGTTTTGGCGTAGTTCATACACGCTGCGCATGTGGCTGCCGGCTAAAAAGCCAAGACCACCGCTGTATATTTTTAACGGCTGATGTACCGCAAATTCCATTGAGAAGTAAGCAACTTTTTTTGAATAACGTTCGTCTACTTGGTAAGGAACCTGGAAATTTCTAAAATTCATAATAGCAAGTTGGTTTTTTGTTGGGGCCGCAATTTAGTGGATATTATTTAATATGTGTTTTTTACACATTGAATTTAATCCACCATTTTCGCCCATTTATTAATCGAAGACATAATAATAACGACAAAAAGTAAACAGTGCGGCAAAGAAACAGTATTTATTCAGAAGATTTTTTTGGTTTTTTTACTTTCTTTTTCTCCCACGTATCGTCAAAATAACATTTAATACCCCTGTGGTTACCACAGTTACCACGCTCTTTCACGGTAACTTCTCCATCTTCAAATGTAAAGTCTATTTCGCAGGGGTCGCCGTTTAGTTGGTATAAGGCTTTATTCTCATCATGCACTTTCATATCGCCTTTCAATTCACCGGTGCAGTCGCCATCATCTTTTTCAAAGTGCATAAAAAAGGTATACGTACCGGCATTTTTGCCATCGCGAACCGAAATAAAGTTCTTTTTATCTGCGCCATAATCAGCGCTAAACTTGTTTTTGCGGGGTAAAGTATCAATAGGGTTTATAATGCTTTCAGGTTTTCCTTTGCTTCCTTCGTTACTGTCGTCTACAACTTTTATAAACATATCGCTTCCGTTGTTGTAAGCGTAGCCAGTGCGTGTGTACTGCAGGCTGGTGTTATTATCGGTTCCCTTTTCGCGGCTTATGGTAAAGGTTGGCTCCCTGTTTATGTTTACACTGTGCAGGTAACCATCTCCGTTCCTGTTAGCCAGTAATTGCAATGCTGCCTGGTATTTTTTCTTCTTATCAAACACAAAAGCAACCAATATTATTTTTTTGTTTTGGGTAATGGTTGCCAGCAGGTATTGCTCTTCTTCTTTTATTATGCTGCCTACCGGGTGTATGGCAAGCGTTTTGGCTGCCGGGTTTATAAATTTTTCAAACGCTGAGTCTGGTATAAACTGTGTAAATACTGTTTTGCTTATAAAGGTGGTATCTGCTATTTTTTGAATGTTTGTGTCAGCCGCTGTATAAGGCAGGCTAAGCGTGGGGAACGCGGCCATGAAATACTTGGCATCAACAGGGCTTTCGCCTGACAAATCGGCTTCTTTCCCTTTGCATGAAAATAATCCCAAAACTATAAAACATAGTAACCAGGGGCGGAGCATAGGCTGCTTTTTTGATAAAAATATGTTATTCGCAGCTATTGGTATGGAATAATTTTTTAGATTTGTCTAAAATTTATTTGAGTGCAGTCTAATTTTACGACAACCGAAGAGAACTATATTAAAGCTATTTACCACCTGCAGCAGGCAGCAGGCGGGGTTACTACCAACCAGCTTTCTGCAAGCCTGCATACCAAACCGGCAACGGTAACAGATATGCTTAAAAAGCTAAAGGCCAAAAAATTGCTGCATTATGAGCCTTATAAGGAGTTTCAGCTAAGTGCCGAAGGCAAAAAGGTTGCGCTTACCATAATACGCCGCCACCGCCTGTGGGAGTTTTTTTTGGTTGACAAGCTGGCATTTGGGTGGAATGAAGTGCACGAAGTTGCGGAGGAGCTAGAACATGTAGGCAGCAAAAAACTGATTGATAAACTGGACGCTTTTTTAGATTTTCCCAGGTTTGACCCACACGGCGACCCCATACCCGATGCAAATGGCAAGATGAGCATTATACAGCAGGTGTGCCTTACTGAACTGCCGGCTAACAAGGCTGCACAGGTGGTAAGCGTAGGCAGCCAGGCCAGTGAACTGCTTGAACTGCTAAGCCACAAAAACATATCAATAGGCACCAAGCTTGAGGTAAAGAAAAAGTTTGTTTTTGATGGTTCGGTTGAAGTAAAAGTTAAAAACCTTTCGCCTGTTAACATTAGCGAGCAACTGGCAAAAGTGTTATTTGTAAAAATGCTGTGAGAAGAAAACAAAGGAATAGTAATAAGAAATTAATAAAAGCAGCACGCCGGTAAACAATACCCGGCAACGAAAAAATATGTCACAACAACATAACGAATTATCACTGGGCGATGTACATGAAAGTGTTGACGCCACAACAAATAAAAAAGGCTGGCGTAAGCTGTTAAGCTTTATTGGCCCTGCATACCTGGTAAGTGTTGGCTACATGGACCCGGGTAACTGGGCAACTGACCTGCAGGGCGGCTCAAAATTTGGCTATACGCTTATTTGGGTATTGCTTATGAGCAACCTTATGGCCTTGCTGCTACAGGCTTTAAGCACACGCCTGGGTATTGTGCGCCGCCGCGACCTTGCGCAGGCCAACCGCGAAGTGTACCCGCCGCTTGTAAATTTTTGCCTGTATGTATTGGCCGAACTTGCCATTGCCGCCTGCGACCTTGCAGAAGTATTGGGTATGGCCATTGGTATTTATTTGCTTACAGGGCTGCCTATTTTATATGGTGTGCTGGTTACCGTACTGGATACTTTTATATTAATGTGGCTGCAACGCTATGGCATTAGAAAGATAGAGGCGTTTATAGTAATGCTGATAGCAACTATAAGCGTATCTTTTTTAATTGAGCTTATTTGGGCAAAACCGCACATGGGCAGCGTTTTAAAAGGGTTTATACCAGGCAGGCTTACCAGCGAATCTTTATATATAGCAGTAGGCATAATTGGTGCAACTGTAATGCCGCATAACCTTTACCTGCATTCAGCGCTGGTGCAAACACGTAAAATAAAAAATGATGAACGCAGTATAAAGCAAGCGTTAAAGTTTAACCTGTTTGACAGTACCATTGCCCTTAACCTCGCCTTTTTGGTAAACGCTGCTATTTTAATATTGGCCGCTTCGGCATTTTTTTCAACGGGCAGAACAGATGTGGCAAAAATTGAAGATGCTTATAACCTGTTGCCTATGCTGGGCAAGTTTGCACCATACTTATTTGCTATAGCATTAATTGCAGCGGGCCAAAGCAGTACTATAACAGGCACCATGGCGGGCCAAATTGTAATGGAAGGATATTTAAGTCTGCGCATAAACCCGCTGGTGCGCAGGCTGCTAACACGCCTGCTGGCTATTGTGCCTGCTATAATAACCATACTTGTTTTTGGCGACCAGGAATTAGATAGCTTACTTGTATTAAGCCAGGTTATATTAAGTATGCAGCTTGGGTTTGCTATTATACCATTAATACATTTTGTAAGCGACAAAAAAGCCATGGGGCCATTTGCTATAAAGCTGCCAACCAAAATTATTTCGTGGCTGGTTGCAGGCATACTGGTTTATCTTAATGTAAAATTGGTGTTGGATGAAATAATAAAATATTTTGGGGAAGATGGGCATTGGGTAATGAAATCATTTATCGTAATAGCATCAATTGTTTTTACATGGCTGTTTTTAATGATGGCTTTGTTGCCTGTTGTTAGAAGCCGCAGGGAAAAAGCAATGCTGCACATTCATAGCCTTGAGAAACCTTTACAAATTAATTCCATTCCTGAAACGCGTATTATTGCCATAGCACTCGACTTTGGTAAGAATGATGAAAAGCTTATTGCATACGCTATTGGCCAGGGTAAGAAAGATGCTATATATGTTTTATTGCATGTGGTTGAAACGGTATCTGCCAGTTATTTTGGCGAATCGGCCGGTGATCTTGAAACACAGCAGGACAGTGGCCGCCTTACCATGTATGGCAACCAGTTAAAAGATATGGGTTATAATGTTATTACCCAAGTAGGCTATAACAGGCGTGTAAAAGAAATTGTGCGTATAACGCAAGCGGCCAATGCAAATATGCTGGTAATGGGTGCGCACCAGCATAGTGGGTTGAAAGATTATCTTTACGGCGAAACTGTTGATAAAGTGCGTCACAAACTTTCCATACCTGTTTTAATTGTAAGTTGATGGATAATATTTTTTTGATAAGGGAAATAAAAAAAGAAGATAATAAGCAACTGGCTCAAATAATACGCGGTGCGCTGGCTGAGTTTAAAGCCAATAAACCGGGCACTGTTTATTACGACCCTACTACTGACGACCTGTATACGTTATTTGATGTACCGGGGGCAGTTTACTTTACAGTAGAAATAGGTGGTGAAATTGTTGGCGGAAGCGGCGTTTACCCTACAGAGGCACTGCCGGAAGGGTGTTGCGAATTGGTGAAACTTTACCTAACCACTGCAACTCGCGGTAAAGGCATAGGTAAAGCGTTGATAGAAAAATGCTTTGAAGCCGCAAGAGCCCTTGGTTATACATCTATGTATCTTGAAACAATGCCGGAACTGAGGATGGCTGTTGGTTTATACGAAAAGATGGGTTTTGCTTACCTGCCGGGGCCATTAGGTAAATCGGGGCATTTTGGTTGTGATTTGTGGATGCTGAAGCAGTTGTAAGTAACGTTGGATGCCTTACAAAAGTTGAATCACCTTTCAAATTGGCAGTCCATGGTAACCGCCTTCGTATAAAAATATTTTTATTCCAGGTTATATTTATGTCTTTTATCTTTAAACCTCTTTCACTTTTAATTGTTGGCCTGTAAAGCACCCTTTAAACCCAATACAAAAGTTGAGAGTATCATCATATTTATAAAACACATTACATGCAAAAATTACAAAACCAGGTAGCTATTATTACCGGCGCAAGCAGTGGCATTGGCGCAGGTGTTGCAAAATCGCTGGCTGCTGCAGGCGCAATAGTTGTTATTAACCATCCCGTTGCTGCTACAAAGGCAGCTGCTGATGCAGTATTGAATGAAATAACCGGGGCAGGCGGAAAGGGCATCAGCTATCAATGTGATGTTAGCAAGGAGAATGAAGTGGTGCAAATGTTTGCAGATGTAATACAACAGTTTGGCACCGTTGATATTTTAGTAAACAACGCAGGCCTGCAGCGCGATGCTGCTTTTGACCAGATGACGCTTGAACAATGGAACTTTGTATTAAGTGTAAACCTTACCGGCCAGTTTTTATGTGCGCGTGAAGCCATACGCGAATTTTTACGCCGTGGTGTTGACGAAACCAAAAGCAAGGCGGCGGGCAAAATTATTTGCATGAGCAGCGTACACGAAGTAATACCCTGGGCAGGCCACGCCAACTACGCTGCCAGTAAAGGTGGCATAATGCTGATGATGAAAAGTATTGCGCAGGAATATGCGCATAAAAAAATACGCATAAACAGTATATGTCCCGGCGCCATACAAACACCTATTAACCGCCAGGCCTGGGAAACCCCTGAAGCATTAAACAGCCTGCTTACCTTAATACCATATAAACGTATTGGTCAGCCTGACGATATTGGTAATGCCGCTGTATGGCTTTCAAGCGACGATAGCGACTATATAAATGGCATATCGTTATTTGTTGATGGCGGCATGACGTTATATCCCGGGTTTACAACGAATGGATAATGAACTGATGATTAATAGAATTTTAGAGAATTAAATGTTGAAGAGCCTGCCACGAAAGTATTTACATCGTTGAGCGCTTCATTTTTCATTTTTCATTTTTCACACTTATGAACATTGAACAACAGCGTTTAAAAGACAAAGCCTGGAAACATTGGGGGCCTTATGTAAGTGACCGTCAATGGGGAACTGTGCGTGAAGACTATAGCGTTGATGGCAGCGCCTGGGATTATACTACGCATGATATGGCACGCAGTAAGGCCTGGCGTTGGGGCGAAGAAGGCATTGCCGGTATTTGCGATGAGAAGCAGTTAATATGCTTTGCAATTGCACTTTGGAATAAAAAAGACCCTATTATTAAAGAGCGCTATTTTGGGCTTACAGGCAATGAAGGTAACCACGGTGAAGATGTGAAGGAACTGTATTATTATATCGACAGCACGCCTACCCACAGTTATATGAAAATGCTGTATAAGTACCCGCAGGCAGCGTTCCCTTATAGTTGGCTGGTAGATGAAAATAAACGTCGCACAAAGCTGGACCCGGAATTTGAGCTTGCTGATACCGGGGTGTTTAATAACAATAAATACTTTGATGTTTTTACTGAATATGCCAAGGCTGATGAAAACGACCTGCTGATAAAGATAACTGTGCACAATCGCGGTGATGAAGACGCATCGCTGCACGTGCTGCCAACTGTATGGTTTCGCAATACATGGGTGTGGGGTTATAATGATTATAAGCCTTCTGTCATGTCAACCAACGAAGGGAATATTTTAATTGACCATACAGCACTTGGTAGCTATACATTGCATCTTGATGTTAAAACGCAGGTGCTTTATTGCGAGAATGAAACCAATCAACAAAAGCTCTATGGTTCGGTTAATACAGCTGCATATACCAAGGATGGTGTTAATGATTACCTGGTGCATGGGGATGAAAAAGCAGTGAACATAAACGCGCGTGGAAGTAAAGCGGCAGCAAACTATGATGTTACTATAAAAGCGGGGGAATGTATAACGATAAAGCTGCGGCTTGAGAAAAATGATAACCGGCATCCTTTTTCAGATTTTGACGAAATATTTAATGCAAGGCAAAACGAGGCCGACGAATTTTATGCTGCCCTGCAAAAAGATATACAAAGCGATGATGAAAGGCTTGTGCAGCGCCAGGCCTTTGCAGGTATGCTGTGGAGTAAACAATTTTATTATTACAACATTCAGCAATGGCTGAACGGCGACCCCGCGCAACCCGCGCCACCGCCGCAACGTAAACAGGGCCGAAACCGGTCGTGGATGCACCTGCTTAATAATGATGTTATTTCAATGCCCGATAAATGGGAGTATCCATGGTATGCTGCCTGGGACCTCGCTTTTCACTGCATATCGTTCGCGATGATAGATGTTGGTTTTGCAAAAAATCAGTTATCACTGCTAACGAGGGAGTGGTATATGCACCCCAACGGCCAGTTGCCGGCATACGAATGGGCATTTGGAGATGTTAATCCGCCGGTACACGCATGGGCTACATGGCGTGTGTATGAAATTGAAAAGAAAATAAATAACGGCGGGGGAGATATTGAGTTTCTTGAAGCCGTCTACCATAAGCTGCTGCTTAATTTTACGTGGTGGGTAAACCGCAAAGATGCAGAAGGCAATAATATTTTTGAAGGCGGCTTTTTGGGCCTTGATAATATTGGCGTGTTCGACAGAAGCTCGCCCTTGCCAACAGGTGGCTATATACAGCAGGCGGATGGCACAAGCTGGATGGCTATGTACTCGCTAAACATGATGAAGATATCGCTTGAACTTGCTGGTTATAACGATGTATACCAGGATTTAGCTACTAAGTTTTTTGAGCATTTCTTATACATAGCGGGTGCGATGGCCAACATGGGTATGGGTGAAACAGGCCTGTGGGATGATAACGATAGTTTTTTTTACGATGTGCTTAAGCTGCCCAATGGCTATAGCGAAAAGCTAAAAGTACGCAGCATGGTAGGCCTTGCGCCGCTGTTTGCTGTTGAAGTGCTTGACCATGATATAATGCAGTCGCTGCCTAAGTTTGCGCAACGGCTTAAATGGTTTTTAGATAACCGGCCTGACCTTGCAAGCCTGGTATCGCGTTGGCAGGAGCAGGGTGGCGGCGAAAGGCATTTGCTTAGTTTGCTGCGCGGCCATCGCATGAAAAAAATATTGACACGCATGCTGGATGAAAATGAATTTTTAAGCGATTACGGTGTGCGTGCTTTATCAAAATACCATAAAGACCACCCTTACGAAGTTTGGGTTGATGGCCATAAGTTTAGTGTTGAATACACGCCGGGCGAAAGTACATCAGGCTTGTTTGGGGGTAACAGTAACTGGCGCGGACCTATCTGGATGCCTGCCAATTATTTAATTGTTGAAAGCCTGCAACGGTTTCACTATTACTATGGTGACGATTTTAAAGTTGAATGCCCTACGGGCAGCGGGCAATACCTTACCCTGGAGGAGATAGCAGCATTTATTGCCGGCCGCTTAGGCAAACTGTTTCTTGCCAACGAAAACGGCGACAGGCCCGTACTGGCTGCTTACGGCAACTTGCAACATGATGAGCATTTTAAAAATTATGTGTTGTTTCACGAATACTTTCATGGCGATACAGGGCGTGGTGTGGGCGCAAGCCATCAAACCGGGTGGACAGGCCTTATTGCAAAACTGTTACAGCCGCGAACCGTACGTAAAGAAGGCTGATTTGTTTTAATTGGGTAGCCACTATATAAAACGCATTATATCCCCGTCTTTTAAGGGGTATAATGCGTTTGAATTTTACGGGGGCTTTGGCCAAAAGAATATAGATAAAAGCACCTTCCGCGCTAAACCTGCCAGGCAATTTTAAGCGCAGCGATAGATAATTGCCTTTTCACGTTTACTTGGTATCTTCCATAAAAATTAGCTGTATGAAAAAGTTAGTATCCATTCTTGTTTTACTTACTCCATTGTTTTTATCATTGCCGGCGCAGGTTATAAACCAGCATGTGCAGGCAAATGCATCAGTAGACTATACCCGCCTTAAAAGAATTGATACGCTAATAAACAGCTACATAAAAAAAGATTATGTAAAAGGGGTGGTGGCTATTATTGTAAAGGATAACGAAGTGATACAATATAAAGGCTACGGAGTTATTGATGCAGCAACACAAAAACCTATGCCTGCCGATGCTTTGTTTCGCATAGCCAGCCAAACTAAAGCTGTTGTTACAGCAGGACTTATGACGTTGTATGATGAAGGTAAGTTTACATTGGACGAACCTATTGCCGACTTTATTCCCGAATTCATGCACCCAAAGGTGCTTGATAAATTTAATGCTGCTGATTCAAGCTATACCACTGTACCGGCAAAAAGGGAAATTACTTTTCGTGACCTGTTAACCCATACATCCGGTATTGACTATGCTGAAATAGGCAGTGCAAACATGCAGGCTATTTATTCAAAAGCAGGCATACGGTCCGGGCTGGGTGTTGTTAATAACAACCTTGTTGAGCGCATGAAAACATTGGCAAAGCTGCCTTTGGTACACCAACCTGGCGAAAAGTGGACCTATAGCCTTGGCATTGACGTAGCCGGCGCCCTGGTTGAAATTATAAGTGGTACAAACCTGGAAGATTACCTGGCGCAGAAATTATTCAGGCCGCTTGGTATGAAAGATACTTATTTTAATGTGCCGGCCGAAAAAGGAAGCAGGTTGGCGGCCGTGTATACTGAAGATGAACACGGGCGTATTATACCATGGGGTAAAACATTCAGGGGTATTGACCCTGCCTATCCATTGGCTGAAAAACATTATTTTTCGGGCGGTGCAGGTTTAACGTCAACCGCATTTGACTACGCAGTGTTTTTACAAATGATGCTTAACGGTGGCAAGTACAACGGCGTGCAGGTATTGGCGCCGCGCACGGTGCAAATAATGCTTAGCGGGCAGCTTGATTTTCTATATAACGGCATGGACAATTTTGGAATAGGATTTGGATTGACGAGTGAGAAGTCCGCTGAGCGCAACCCCCGTAATGCGGGATCTTTTGCATGGGGCGGTTATTTTGGTACTGCTTATTGGGCAGACCCAAAAGCCAAAATGATCTGCCTTATTATGACACAACAGTCACCAAACAGCCACGGCGATTTAGTTTCAAAATTTGAGCAACTTGTTTACCAAAGCCTTAAATAAAGGTGTAATATTTGCTTTACTATCGCTATTATGAAAGTTGAAAGCAGGTTTAGCGTTACATATTTCTATCTGCCATTAATAATCGGCGTTGCTATTATATGCACTGGGTTTTATCTTGGCCTGCATGCAGATGCTGTAGCCAATAAAAACAACACTGATGCAGGTATGCCTGCGCTTATGATGGTTTTCGGCGGCATTTTTTTTGCGTGGCTGTCGTTAAGGCGGGCTACAACAATAACAGTTGACAAAAGTGGAATTGAAATAAGGTCATTCTTCGCAAAAAAAGTGATCGGTGAAGCTGATATACTTTCTATAAATAATTTTGCGAGGGGCAGCCTGGGGGTATTGAGGACAAGTTCAGGCTACGGCGTAAATGGAATAAGCATAACAACTAAAAACTTAAATACCGTTTTTTTGCCTGGCAGGTATTATAGAAACATTCTTATTTTAAAACAGGCCGTACAGGTAAACTTTAATGGCCTGCTTATAAGGCCACCATCAACAGAAGTTGTTAGCACAAACAGCAACGCCCGGGACGGCCAGGCAGGTGAAAAATTTTCGGGCAATGCATTATTTTCTGTACATGGGCTGGCATACTTTGTTTTTCTATTAGTTATGTTTATTGTTATGGCCCAAACAGGGTACCTGCTACCCTTTTTCGGGGTGTTTGCCATTAGTGTTGTTGTATTATATTTTGCATCGGGCAATGTGCTTAATTATTTTATTATCTCAGGTAATAAGCTTATTATCAGGAATCATGTTTGGTGGTGGCGCAATAAACAATTTGATATAAGTGATATTGAACAGGTAGTGGCCGAACATAACTATCATTCAGCCAATTCACTCTGCATCAATTTTAAAAACTTCAGTACAAAAAACTTTAGTGCGGGTTCGCTTCGTAATAAAACCTGGAAGGCATTGCTTGATAAGCTTGCTGCAAAGGGTGTAGAAAGCCTGCTCGAAATTTAACAGGGAGTGGCGAAAAATTATCCATCCCATCTACCAATGATGCTGTTTTCGAAAAACAGCTTTCGGGATGAGTTGAGTTGCTGTCTGCATTAAATGTACAGGTTGTTGCAAAGTAAGTGTGGGCTATGCGGGCGCTTGGTTAATAATCCCACTCCTGCATGCGTTTTATACGGTCTTCCAGTTTTTCTGATGAAAGGTTATAACGGCTAAGGCCATCTACAATAATAGGGAAGGAGAGGGGTGTTATTTTTTCGGGCACGGTAATAACAATGTTGCTTTGCTGTATACGCTGCAGGGCGTTGCGCAGGCGTACTTCTTCCATTTGCTGGGTAAATACCTCGTTGTAGGCCTGCCTTAAAAGAATATTATTAGGGTCATGCTCACTAAACACTTTAAACAAAAGCGAAGCTGAGGCCTGCAGGTGCCTTGCCTTTTTATACTCACCCGGGTAACCCTGGAAGATAAGGCCGCCAATGGTTGCAATATCCCTAAACTTACGCATCGCCATTTCAACACTGTTTGTACTGCGTTGTATATCGTCCAATAAATTGTTCAGGGTAAAAAGGTCGTACACATTAGCGTCGTCAACCGGTATGGGTTTGTCACTTAACAGCTCAAATCCGTAATCATTCATGGCGATAGAAAAAGTAATGGGCATTATTTTACCAATACGATAAGCCATTAATGAACTCATTGCTTCGTGCACCTGCCGCCCTTCAAAAGGATATACCATTAAGTGATAGCCATCACTGTCTTCAATATGCTCAATCAGCAACTCGTCTGCTTTAGGTATACGGGACAGTTGCGCCTGCAGGTCAAACAATGGTTTAAGGCTTTTTAATTCTACTTCATCATATTGTCCTGCGCCAATTTTATCAAAGGTTAAACGCAATACACGGCCCAGGTTGGCTGTAAGGCTCATGCGGCCGCCCATCCAGCTTGGAACGATAGATTTTTTTGAATTTGATTTGCGCACAAACGCCGTCATGTCTTTTATAGTAACAAGCTCAACATTGCGGCCGGCCAGCGTGAAAACATCACCCGGCTCAAGACGGCTTATAAAATATTCTTCTATCACACCTATATAGCCGCCGCTCAAGAACTTAACCTTCATCATTACATCGCTTACAATAGTGCCTATGTGCAGGCGGTGGCGCATAGCCATGCGGCGGCCCTTCATACGGTAAAGGCCATCCTCAACCTCTACTTTTTTATATTCATCGTAGGCCTGCAGGGCGGTGCCGCCGGTGGTTATGTATTGCAATACTTCTTCCCATTCGGCGATTGTAATATCGCTGTAACAATAAGTGCTTTTAACTTCTTCAAAAATTTCTTCCTGCCTAAAGCCCTCGCCAATGGCAAGTGTGCAAAGGTATTGTATCAATACGTCAAAGCACAACATCATGGGTTCGCGGCCTTCAATCAATCCATCTTTAATAGCTTGTTTTAAAGCAGCGGCTTCCACCAGTTCCAGCGAGTGTGTTGGTAAAAAATATATTTTGCTTACCTCGCCGGGGCCATGGCCGCTGCGGCCTGCGCGCTGTAAAAATCTTGATACACCTTTAGGCGAGCCTACCTGTATTACGGTATCAACCGGGCGAAAATCAACACCAAGATCAAGGCTGGCAGTACATACTACTGCTTTAAGTGTTTTGGTGTGCAGGGCTTCTTCCACCCATACGCGCAACTCCTGCTCAATGCTTCCGTGGTGCAGTGCAATAGCGCCTGCAAATTGCGGCGCAATGTCAAGCATTTTTTGGTACCACCTTTCACTCATGCCACGGGTATTAATAAACATAAGCGTTGTGGTGCTTTGTTCAATAATAGGTACTGCCCTTTCGGCTAGCTTAATACCAAGATGGCCGGCCCACGGGTATTTTTCTATTTCATCAGGAATGACCGATAGTATTTCAATGCGTTTATCAAGGTTAGCGCGAACGATGACACCGGCGGCCCCCTCTAAATCTCCCCTCTTAGGGGAGACTTTTAAGCCGTGGTAGATTGACGCAGATGATTTGTGTAGAATGGGAGAAAGTAGAACCTCTTTCGCCACATCTAAGTTGCCGATGGTTGCACTTATGCCCCATATCATGGGTGTATAGTTAACTTCGGACTTCACGTCCGACGTTTGACGATTCACATCTGCCGTTTCACTTTTCACATTTGACTTCTCACTTTTCGCATTTGTTGTTTCACGATTGACGGTCGACGATTCACGGTTCACGTTCACCATCCTGCTTATCGCCAGTTCTACCTGAACTCCGCGCTTGCTGCCCAGCAGTTCATGCCATTCATCCACAGCAATAATGCGCAGGCTTTTAAACAGGTCAGGATAGCCTTTTTGCGCTAATAATAAATGCAGGCTCTCCGGTGTTATAATCAACACTTCAGGCATGTTACGTTTTTGCCTCTGGCGTTCGTTAACATCTGTATCGCCATTGCGTATGCCCACCTTCCACTGCATACCAAGCTCAAATATTACTTCTTCCATAGCGCGGCCAATATCTTTTGCAAGGGCTCGCAAAGGTGTTATCCATATTAGCTGAAGGCCATTATTTTTTTTGGATTGATATATTTTTGGATGCTCATTAATAAACTGTATAACACTGCCTAAAAAAACAGAGTAGGTTTTACCGCAACCCGTAGGTGCATTAACCAACCCGCTTTGCCCGTTAACAATGTGCTGCCATGCTTCCTGCTGAAACTGGAACGCGTGAAAACCCTTGGCAGCAAGCCATTGGTGAATTACTTTGTAGCCTATGGCGTTATGTAAAGTCAATTGCTGATTTCGGAATTTTGCGATTTTGTGAAAAGTTTGTTACTGCTGTCATCCCAACTAAGGAAGGACCTGCCCGGCGTTGGTAACTGCCAGGCAGCGTTACTATGGCCCAACAGATTCCTCGTGCCTCGGAATGACAGCGCTACAGAGTTTTCAAATACTCTATCAACGCTTTACGGTTCTCTTCGCTTAAAGCATCACCAAATGTATGCCCATAATTGCCGTAACCGGGCAAACTGGTATTATATGTTTTTTTGTTATCGGCCTGCTGTTTGGTTTCGTACTTCCAACCTATGTTGTCGTAATCGTATTGCGGGTGTTTAAAATCGCGCTGCCAGTAAGCGGGACGAAGTTTACTGTTTAGCAGTGCTGCCAATGTAGGCACCGAGCCATTGTGCAGGTAAGGCGCTGTTACCCAAATGCCATCCAGCGGCGGCGCCACATAGCCGTTGTATGGCTCAAGCTTTGCCGCGTGTTCACCTTTTGCATACCAGCTTTTATTAAACCAATCTACAAACTGCGGGTTTTGATAATTAGCTTTAAACAATAAAGAATCTGTTTGAATAATACTTTCAGGAATTAACAGGTTGGGGTATTTATTTTCATCGCCGTAATCGCCGTGGCAACGGCTGCAGGTGGTAATAAATACCTGCTTGCCCTGTGCTGCAAGCTGTGTATTAACAGGGTATGGGTACTTTGGCGGCTGAATTGACTTTATAAAAGCAAACACGTCACCGAAATGAGCAGAAACTTCCTGCGCCTCAACCGTATCTTTTACAGTAAGCAGGTTACTGAGCATTAAAAAGGTAGCAAAATCGCCGCGGCCAAAGCCGTTATAAAACATAGCGTTTTTCTTTTTTAGCAACCACCATGCCGGCACATCACTTGGTATTACCTGGTTGGGTATGTTAAGCAAGGCGCTGTCGCTCCAGGTAAGTGTTTCGGGGTTGCGGTGCGCAGCTAGTATTGCCGCCAGCCTGTCTGCCGCGTTAACACCCTGCACCTCGGTTTGCAGGTAAGGCATAACATTTTTTAGGGCCCGAACTGAAGCCGATGCAGCCTCATACTGGTTAGGTGAGAACAACTTCATCACACCAGTGGCCGCTTTTATATACATCTTGTCTGCCTGCGCTGATGCAGAAAAATCAACCGTTGAATTACCCAGGCCAACATACAGCTTGCCATCAAACATTTGCGCATGGCATTGCAGGCAGTTAGGCACCACAATATCAACACCATTAGGCGCTTTTACCATTGTAAAGTCATATTCAATAACAGCATTTTTGCCCGTGCGGCCAAGCTGGTTGCTGGTATCTTTACCAATTAAAAGTTTGTAAAAGCTAAAAGGCAGGCCGCTTCTTATATAGTCGCCGTTAACCAGGTAGTCATAGCCTTTTTGCGCATCGCCGCTGCGTTGTGCGCTTGCTGGTATATAGGTGGCGCCTTCAGGGTTGTTGGGCAATGTTTTTTTAATAGCGGCAACATTTACGAACATGCACGCACATACCGCCAAAAACACCATTCGTTTTCTCTTGTTCATAGCAACGGCAAGTTCGTAATAAATTAGCAAAGCATAATGTGAAAATTGCGCCCTGTGTACATATAACCGTGCCTTATTTTATCAGCACAAAATACCCTTTGCCCATTTGCAGTGGCTTGCCTGCCAATGCGTACCTGCACAACCAAACATAGGCGCCTGTGCTTTGCAGTTGGCCGTTAAAGGTTCCATCCCAGCCCTGGCCCTGCTTTTTTGAATGAAATACGAGTTGCCCCACCCGGTTATAAACAAAAAATTCGTAATAAGATGTTTGGGCGGATATTACGGGATAAATAACATCGTTACGGCCATCGCCATTGGGGGTAAAAGCAGTTGGCATATACAATGTATCAATGCAATTGTTAACAGTAATTGTTATGTTGCCTGTTACAGTACACGCTGGTGGTGCAGTAGCTGTAACTGTATAAACAGTAGTAGTTAAAGGGGTTGCATACACGGTACGCGCAAATGGGCTGTCAATACCATAAGCAGGACGCCACGTATAATTGGTATAGCCTGGTGGCAGGGTTATATTAATGCCTTTGCCATAGCATAATGTTATTAAAGCGCTGTCAATTGGTATTTGCGGCGCATAGCTAACTACAATGGTATCACTTGAAACATTTCCGCAGCTATCGCTTACCGTTACAGAATAGGTGCCTGCATGCCGTATAGTGAAAAAGCTGGCGGCGCTTCCATCCTGCCAGGTATAGCTTTTATATTGGCCGGCATGTAAGGTATAAGTGGCGTTTGGGCATAAGGTAGTATCATTACCCAGGCTTACTGCGTGCGGCACATCGGCAAAGCGCACGTTAATTGTGTCTGATGATATATTACCGCAACTGTCGCTAACAGTAACGTAGTATTTGCCCGGTTGGGTTACAGTGTAAGTACTGGCTATGCTCCCATCCTGCCAAATATAAGTTTTGTAACCTGCGCCCGATTGCAGCGTGAATGTGTTAGCCGAACAGATAGTAGTATCGTTACCAAGGTTAACAGGGGGCAAGAGCTGGCGGTAGGTTATATGTATAGTATCAGAGTAAGCAAGGTTGCAGGAACCATCGCCAACCAATACATAATAATCCCCTGGCTGTGTAACTACAAAAAAAGGCTTGTGCGAACCATCCGGCCACCTGTAACCGGCGTAATGCAGTGCCGTGCGTAAGGTATCTGTAGAGCCGTGACATAATGTAGTATCACTGCCAATATATGGCGGGGCAAGTTTAATAAAGGTAATATTTATAGTGTCTGATGATATGTTGCCACAGCTATCAGTAACCGTTACATAGTACTTACCCTCATTTATAATGGGGTAATTATTTGCAGTGCTGCCATCTTGCCACAAATAGCTTGTATAGTTGTAATATGGCTGCAGTATAAAAGGAGTGGTACGGCAAATAGTAGTGTCATTACCGAGGTTGACTCGTGGCTGTAAAGGTTTGTACCTTATTGTTACGGTATCAGATGAAGGTATACCACAACTGTCAGTAGCTGATACAAAGTATTTGCCGGGTGATGTTACAGTGAATGTATGGGTAACAAGGGTATCTTGCCATTGGCAATAAACAAAATTTTTACCGGGGTCAAGTAACAGGCTTGTGCCCGCACACAATAGGGTATCTTTAAAGCCAAGGCTAGCCGGCTTAAATTGGGTGCTAATATAAGTACTGTCAGCGAGGCCACAGCCTGGTATGCTTGCAAAAATATACCCTTTAGCGCGGCCATCGGTTATAACTAACTGTTCAGTACTATCATTAATCATCTGTAGCACACTACCCGGTAAATTGGTTTGCCAGGTTATTTTTTTTTGACAATAAAGCCCTGTTTGTGCCACAAATTGTAGGGTTGAGTACCCGCAATGGGTGTTGCTGCCTTTTATATGGAGAGTATCGCAAATGCTTTTTTGCCTGCAGGTTATTTGTTGCTTTTGGGCATAGCCTGTTGGCGTACCTGGTACATCAACTGAAAAGATACTATCAAGGCCGTTAAAAGAGGTATACAAAACAGACCCATTGGTAATGGAAGTGAAATTAAGATTTTGTATGGCGGCAAACGCTGTGTCTTTACCGGTGCAGCCCGTACCGCTTAGGTATTCAGGGTTGGCACCCGTAACAAAAAGGTGAATGCTGTCTGCCTGTGGTGTTGCTGCCACAATATTAACCACATTATTTGCCCTGGCATTAAACAATACATTATTGGCAGGCGCTGTATATACAATACTGCGTTGCGTACCTATATGGGCATTAGCATCAACAAAGGCATACAGGGCTGTTTGTGTGCCTGCAACACAAAATGCGTACATATTATTGTAGGCCGTAAAAAAAGTTGCATTACCAGTGGTAGTAAAATTTGGGTAAACCTCAAAGCCATTTATTAGCGCGAGGGCCGTATCTACTTGCAAAAGCAGCCCCGTGCCGGTATAAGGTTGATTTTGTATGTATGTAGGCCCGTTACTAACACCTAATATCAACCGGCCACCTGTGGCTTGCAGAAAAAGTGGCTTATCAGAAAAGTCAAAGCCCGCGGTAAGGGGGCCGTTGCGGCTAAGCAACCAGGTATTTGCGTTAAGTAAGTTGCCTGCTGTGTCTAACTTTAGTACCCAGCATACATTTTCTGTAATTGTGCCTGTAACAGAGCAGAGCCCTGTTAAATAAATATTGTTGTTATACTGGACGGTTGCTGTTTTAAATCCTATTAAGTTAGCCCCCCCATTATTAAATTGATGTTCTATGCCATAATTATGTGCCCATATAGTATCGCCCGATGAATTGAGCTTTATGGCAATAACGTCATTAGAGAAATTTGATTGCGCCGTAAAGAGTAAATTGTTGCCGCTTAATTCTGTAAGATTATTAGGAGCGAGGCTGGAAAAAGCATCAACAAAATTGCGAAATATTTTTTGCCATAAAACGCCGCCACCCGCAGTAAGCATGGTTATTGCTGTAGCCGCGTATGGAGACTGACCCCCAACTTTAACCGTGTTTAGCAAGGCTATATTGCCATTACCTAACTCCTGTATTTGCCCCGCATTGTATATATTTGGTAAACTCACCTGGTTGTTCCACAAAACTGCGCCGTCCGCGGCAAGGCACATTAACTGTAAACCATTTGGTATATAGGTTTCAACAAGAGAGCCATTGTTTTTTGTTGTGATAGATGTAAAAGTATACGGCCTTTGCGCCGTGTATTGAAAGGCTTTTGTAGCGTACTGCACTGTTTCTACGGAATCTGTGCAGGTTTGGCTCCAGCCAAATACAGGCATCATGCATGTGAATAACAAAAAGCAGGCAAAATAAAATAATAACCTGTTGATATGCCCGCTATTAAATAACATAAGAAATATTAAGCCAAATAATACTGCCTCACATTATGTGAGGCAGTATTTGTAAATAATTAGTTTTGATACCCAAAGTTGGAATTTACAAAAGTTGTATTAACCGGCGCCCACGGCCCAGCGGTACAATTAGTACCGGGTGCAGGTGCAGCGGTATTACTTATTCCGCTATTAAATACAATATTCCTCCACCTGAAATAAATGCTGGTGTAAGTTGCTGTTGGTAACCAAAGCTTCATAGTTTCCCACGGCAGGCAGTTAGCTGTTTTTACCGTTGGTGCAGTACTTTTTGTTAAATATTTAGTAGTCGTTCCCGGGTAAATGCCATTGTCAGCACTCCAGGTAACACCGTCAAATGAAAACTCAATTTCATATACAGTTGGAAATACAAAACCACCATCGCACGGATTACTAACTGCATCTTGTGCGGTTAGGGAGATATATGTGTTGGTAGTCGTACCATTATTTGGAAAAGGGACTACCGCATTTGCATCAACCCTTACGGTGGGGCTGGAAACCGGGTTAACCTCAGTGGCGGCATAAGGCGCTAAATTTAGCCCAATCATTTCCCCGTCACTACAGTCCGAGAATACAGTTCCGCTCACTTTAATAAGGTAGTTGGCAGGATTAAAATATGCGGCATTGGTGATCCACGGGCTGGTAAAAGTTACATTAAAAAACTCATATCCCGGATTAGAGCCATCTGCGCCTGCATCCGTGATTTTAACAGGTGCATTAGGTGGGTTGGTGGTATTTGAATAAGTTGTTACCAGCGTAGTACCTGCTGCGTTGTATATTTTAACAAACTGAGGGTCTTGTGTGCCATTTTTACTTGACACTAGACTAATAACAGAAGATATTTTGTACGTCCACGATAACTGGTATTCAGTAGAAGCGTAAGGCCCGGTAACGCCGGATGCATTATAGCACTTGGCTGTTATTGTATAACCCGTTAATGTTACAGTTGGTGTGTTTGAGTAATCACATTCAGATACCAGGCCGCTTGTGTTGCTATGAGTAACTTTTTCGCCCCTGCTGCTTAGCCATGAGGCCTCGATTTTTTGATTAACCGGCACAGTATAAATGTGGCCATTAGCTTTGTAATAAGCTTCTGCTGCATCCTTTGCCTTTTGTAAGCCCTGTGCTTCATCGGCAGGATTGCGTCGGCTTATTTTATCCGCCTGTTTGTTACAACTGTAAATAACGCCGGCGGTTATTAGCGCCAGGGCTGAACCCGTCATTAATTTTCTTGCATTGAAAGCTAAAAGGTGTTTTTTCATTTTCATTTTTTTTAGATTTAGAATTTTGCCGTTTATTTTTCTTCGGGTTAAAACGGCGCTATCCCTTATTTCGTAGCTACTGAAATATTTTAAGTGTTAGCCATATTGATAACACACGGGTATTGCCTTGTCTATCGCTAATTTTATTGCCGGTTAGCATAATGCAATAGAAATGCGATAGGCACGGTTGCTTTTGAAATTTAACGACTGGAACTAAATGAAGGAATTGATGGTTTTCAGAAGGTATAGAGTTTAGTGTTTGTTTAGGTTAAAAGAATGAATCGATAAACAAATATAAAGAATTGTTCGTTGATAAAAAGATTTTTATAGGCCTTTTTTTGTTAAAAAGGGGGTATGAAATATTATATATAATTCTATTTTCAATCCCCGGCTATTCCCCCTTGCTCCCATACATCTCCAGCATCTTCTTCAAATCTTCAAGGGTGTTTATTTCTTCAGCGGGTTTATCTTTTCGCCAGCGGCTAATGCGGGGGAAGCGAAGCGCTACACCGCTTTTATGGCGGCTGCTGGCCGCAATGCCTTCAAAGGCTATTTCAAAAACCAGTTCGGGCTTTACGGTGCGCACGGGGCCGAATTTTTCAATGGAGTTCCGCTTTACAAAATTGTCAACCTGCGCAAATTCTTTATCTGTAAGACCTGAGTAAGCTTTAGCAAAACTTACCAGTTTATCACCGTCCCGCACTGCAAAGGTATAGTCTGTATACAGGTTGCTCCTGCGGCCATGCCCTTTTTGAGCGTATATCATTACTGCATCTATAGTAAACGGATCTATTTTCCATTTCCACCAATCGCCCACTTTGCGGCCCACCTGGTATATGCTGTTTTTTCTTTTAAGCATAATACCTTCAGCAAACAGCTCGCGGCTACCACGGCGCAGCTCGATCAGTTCATCCCATGTGTTGTATTGAATAACCGGGGATAAGCACAGCACAGGCTGGTTGGCCAACGCCTGTATCTCTTCCAGCTTTGCCCTGCGTTCAGTCAATCGCTTGTTGCGCCAGTCTTCATAATTATATTCCAGCAGGTCGTACGCTATAAGGCCAACGGGTGCATCCTGCAATTGTTTTTTGGTAATATTCTTTCGGCCAATCCGGGTTTGTAAAAACGCAAATGGCATTGGTTTAAAACCCCATTCATTATCTGTGGCAGCCATGCTTATAATTTCACCATCAATAACAGTGCCTTCAGGCAATACGCTTAGTAATACATCATACTCCGGAAATTTTTCCGTCACTAACTCCTCACCACGGCTCCATACAAACAGTTCACCGTTGCGTTTTATTACCTGGCCACGTATACCATCCCATTTCCATTCTGCCTGCCATTCCGGTGGTTCGCCTAAGGTGGTTACATCTTCTTCTAAAGCATAGGCTAAATAAAAAGGATATGGTTTTGATATATCAATTGTTTGCGCGTCTTCACTTAACAGTTCGCTAAACTCAATAGTTGACGGGTTCCAGTTGCCGCTGATGCGGTGTGCAATAACAGAGGGGCTAACCTTTACTGATTTTGCCAATGCATTCACCATCAGCTTTTGAGATACGCCTATGCGAAAGCCGCCTGTGAGCAGTTTATTAAAAACAAACCGCTCATCTTTGTTCATATATAGCCAGGCCTCAACAATAAACCGGCGTTTATCTGCTTCATCTTTTTTTTCAAAAACAGCAAATTGCCGCATGTAATAGGAGAGTGACCTGTTTTTATCACCTGTATTTGGCAAGGGCGGTGGCAGTAACAGCGCAATAGTTTCAGCAAGGTCGCCAACGGTATGGTAGCTTTCTTCAAACAGCCATGTGGGCATACCAGTAAGCTGTAAGCACCATAATGGTAAAAGGCTTGAGTTTATCATTCGTTTGGGGCGCCTGCCGCTAAATAGCGCAATAACCCAAACTTTATCTGCATCATCAGCCTGTATAAAATATTCAGCCAGTGCGTTCAGCTTGTCATTTGTTTTTGTTGAAGTGCCAAGGAAAGATACGAGGGATGAAAAGAGTGAAAAGGCGCCCCTATCTCCTAAAGGGGAACTTGAAACAGGTTTCGTTTCTTCAACTGCTTCAATATTTATGATCGTTTCATTCATCCAAAGTAATATGTGTTTTTTACTCTTGAAATAAATTTATGCTGGTTCAATTTCCCCTTCAGGGGTAGGTGTATCTTCTTCACCACCATATTCCGTCTTTACTTCAGCGCTCCAAATATCTATGTCGTTTAAGTACCGGCTAAAGGCGGATTGAAAGCCATGTGTTACAAAAACTTTTTCTGCACCCGTTGCTTTTACGGCTTGCAGCAAACCCTTCCAATCTGCATGATCGCTTAGTGCAAAGCCTGCATCTACATTTCGCCTCCGGGCATTGCCACGTACCTGCATCCAGCCGCTGCAAACGCCGGCTTCGTAAGGCAAGAACCTTTTCATCCATGTTGAACCTTCTGCACCCGGCGGCGCAATTATAATTGCGCCCTTTAAAACATCTTTGGGTGTGCCAGGCCGTATATATTCAACCGCCGGTAACTGCACGCCTGTTGAAAGTATTGCCTGCTGCATATTATAAATAGCGCCGTGTACCCAAATTTTTTGTTGCAATGGCTCAAGCGCTTTTAATAAACGTTGGGCTTTGCCAAGGCTGTAGGCGATTAAAATGCTTGCTTGTGTTTGCTGTAAATTTTTAGTAACCCAGTTACGTATGTTATTATATATTTCTTCCTGCGGCAACCAGTTGTAAATGGGCAGTCCAAAAGTTGATTCAGTTATAAATACATTGCATTTAACAGCCTCAAACGCACCGCTAATACCATCATCTTCCGTTTTATAATCGCCACTAACAACCCATACTTCGCTTTTGTATTCAACACGTATTTGCGATGAGCCAATAATGTGCCCTGCAGGATGAAGCGATACTTTTACGCCGTTAATATACACTGCCTCGTTCCAGCCAATACTTTCGTAATTGTTGTTGCCCAGCCTTGCCTGCAAAAGTGGTTTGGTAAGATGGTGGCATAAATAATACCTACTGCCAAATTTAGCGTGGTCGCTGTGGGCATGGGTAATAATGGCTTTGTCAACAGGTTTCCAGGGGTCAATGTAAAAATTGCCTGCGGCGCAATAAAGCCCACTGTCGGTAAAGGTCATAAGCGCAGAACTGACGCCGTCTCCTGAAACCCCCAAACCCCCGGGATTTGAGGCAGACCCAGTTTGTTCAACTTCATTAATATTTGTAACCCCCTCACTCATCCGTTATAATATTACATTTTACTGTTGAATTAATTTGCGTTGCTACTAAGCCACTTTAGGGACTGCGGCTTTCTAATTTACCGCCTTCACACTTCCACCCAGCATTTTTATAAAGTATAATTTTTTATTCTCTAAAAAATCAGGCACATAAGATGTTGCGCTTAAACGCACCGGCTGAAAATTATAATCGTTTGAGATTTTGAATGAAGCATCTGATAAATGGCTGAACAGGCTATCGTGGTATTTTAACAGCAGGTGTGTAAAATGATACATTTGCTCAAAGCCCTTAAACATCATATCACTCGGGCGGCTTTTGAACATTGCACGGTACTTGTTTGATAACAATGCTTCCAGTGTATTCTTCCTGTTATAGTTATATGGAGTAGAATAAACCAAATTTACATTTTTACAATCCTCATTGTAAAGGCAATTCATAGCATCCCAGGTTGGCATACCTACCACGGTTAGTTGTTTTACCGCGGGAGATGTGTTGATGGCTTTAATAAGATTTGTGCCAAAACCTTCATCAAGACTGCCGCATATTATTACACCATTTTCTGTGCTGTCTATTTGCGATAGAACATCGGCAGCTTTAAAATTGTCAGGCAGTATAACCGGAGTATATTGAAAAGCAGTTTGATTTTTTTTCATTTCATCAAAATAACTTTTAATTTTTTGCTCCATACCACCCTGCTTTGTTATGTAATACACCTTACTGCCAAAATAAACGTTATGCACATATTTGTAAATAGCCTGCGTGTGCGTTTTTAATGTTGGGTTTACAATAGCAAAATAGGGGTTGCCGCTAAGGCCCGCATCATTAGGGTAGGTACCCGAAATAAGCGGTATGTTGTGTGTAAATGCAAACTCACCAAGGTCTTTCTGTTCCATTGCGCCCGACAGGTAAGCAACAATAAGCGAAAAATGTTTGTCTTCCATTTCAGCCTTTAGCATTGCCGTGTTTTGCATTCTCTTTTTTGTGTCGTATACCCATACTTCCACAGGCACATTTTCCTTTTGCAGGCTGTCTATAGCCATCATTACGCCGTTATAAAAATCAAGGCCGGGCAACATATTGGCTGGCAAAACATTGCCGCCGGTGTAATCGGTATCAGTAAATACGGAGTCAATATAAAGTGGGGCTAATACAGCTATTCTTAGTTTTGCGGCAGTATCAGTTTGTGCATGAATATTATTGAAAGAAAGTGTAATTACCAGGATAGCCGTTAAAAGCCCGGAGCATCTATTTACCATACCACATTTGTTGAGCGAATATTAAAGGTACAAATTTGATGCCTATAAATTAGATGACAGATGGGCGATGACAGTTGACAGTAAGCCAGTTTAACGTTTTTAGCTTGAGGTTTAAAGTTGGGGTATAGAAGCTGTTAATGCGTGAATAAATACACAAAACCCCGCGCAAAAGCGCGGGGCAATATTGTTAATAAGCCGTTACGTCTCATTCCTATTCGACCAATGACCTAATGACTTTGTTGAATTATTCCCACTCAATTGTTGCGGGTGGTTTGCTGCTTATGTCGTACACCACCCGATTTATGCCGCGTACCTGGTTTATGATGCCTGATGATACGTGCGCCAAAAATTCGTAAGGCAGGTGTGCCCAATCTGCAGTCATGCCGTCAACAGATGTTACAGCGCGCAGGGCGACAGTAAATTCGTAAGTTCTTTCATCACCCATTACACCTACGCTTTTAACAGGCAGCAATATTGTGCCTGCCTGCCAAACACTTGTGTAAAGGTTAAATTCTTTCAATGCGTTTATATAAAAGTCGTCTGCATCCTGCAACAGCTTCACTTTTTCTTCAGTAACCTCACCTAAAATACGAATAGCCAAACCGGGGCCGGGGAAGGGGTGGCGGTTTATCATATCGGCAGGTATGCCTAACTCAAGGCCAACTTTTCTTACCTCATCTTTAAACAGGTACCGCAATGGCTCAACAAGGCTTAAGTGCATTTTCTCAGGCAAGCCTCCTACGTTGTGGTGCGATTTTATGGTTTGTGATGGCCCGTGCACGCTAACACTTTCAATTACGTCGGGGTAAATAGTGCCCTGCCCTAAAAATTTCGCTTCGCTAACTTTAAGCGCTTCTTCCTGGAAAACATCAATAAACAGTTTGCCTATTGTTTTTCTTTTTGCTTCGGGGTCTGTTTTGCCCGCCAGTTCGCCGTAAAACAATTGTTTTGCATTAATGCCCTTTACATTAAGGCCAAGCTTGTTGTAGGTAGTAAGTACCTGCTCAAACTCATTTTTGCGCAATACGCCGTTATCAACAAAAATGCCGTGCAGCCTGCTGCCTACGGCTTTGCTTATAAGTGTGGCAGCCACTGTGCTGTCAACGCCACCGCTTAACGCCATTATTACATGCGCATCGCCAATTTGCTGTTTTAGCTGTTCAACAGTTTCGTGAATAAATGATGATGGCGTCCAGTCCTGCTTGCATCCGCAAATATTTACGAGAAAGTTTTTAATTATTTTTTTACCCTCGGTTGAATGGTACACCTCGGGGTGAAACTGTATACCGTATAATTGTTTTGTTGTTCCTGCTGTTTTTCTAAAAGCAGCAACAGGTATGCTGTCAGTTACTGCCAGTAATTCAAAACCTTCTGGCAATTGGGTAATCGTGTCGCTGTGGCTCATCCATACCTGGCTATGGTCGGCCACATTTTGTAATAACAGGTCATCGCTAACTTTTTTATCCAGCTTGGCGCGGCCATATTCCCGTTTGCTAGATTTTTCGACCCTGCCGCCAAACTCCTTTGCGGTTAACTGTGCACCATAACATACGCCAAGCACCGGCAGGTGCTCAACCATGGCATGTATATCAACATTCGGCGCTTTTTCTTCATTAACGCTAAAAGGGCTGCCACTTAAAATAATACCCTTAAGGCCTTTTACATCAAAAGGTTTGTTGTAAGGTGTTATTTCGCAGTAAACGTTTGCCTCTCTTACGGCGCGTGCAATTAACTGTGTGTACTGGCTTCCAAAATCGAGAATAAGAATCTTTTCTGTCATAGCGAAGAGTGTGTTGTATGCAGGCTGCATACCAGCGTTGAAATTGCCGCGAAGGTACGGTTTTTGGGTAGTTTTGGCAACTACAAACATCTACCTTTAGCTAAACTGTTTTGCGGAGGCGCTATAAAATACTGTATTTGAGGATTTTAAAGTGAGGTTGAGCTATGAAAACGCTTACTTTTTGCGCCTATACCTTTTTGTAACCTTTGATAATGAAACCGCAATAGCCATATAAAGTTTTTGTAATTTTAGCGGCTTAACAAAGTAAAATGAGAAAACTAATAGCCGCAACTGCAATAATGTTTGCCATTTTTACAATTCCCTCGTGCGACTTTATAAATATTGAAACCATACACGGCAATGGTAACCTTACTACAGTAACGCGCAATGTAAGCGGCGCGGTTATTATTGAAGCGCATAGTTTTTTTGATGTTGAAATTGTGCATGGTTCAACGCCTTCAGTTAAAATTGAGGCAGATGATAACCTTATACCTTACATACTTACTGATAATGAAGATGGTAAGCTTGTTATACACACAAAAGACCATGTAGGCCTTAGCAGCAATAATAAAATAAAAGTGTATGTTACCACTGATAAGGTTGAGGGTGTTTCATTAAGCGGCAGCGGTAATGTTACGAGTGATGAAAAGCTTACCGGTGCAGACCACATGAACCTTTCCATTACTGGCAGCGGCAGCATAAAGCTTGAGTTAAATACACCTGGTATTGAAGCGCATATTTCAGGCAGCGGCGATATTAACCTTAGCGGCGAAGTAAAAGATTCAAAAGTTACTATAACCGGTAGCGGAGACTATAAAGCTGCCGACATGCAGGCTGAAAATGCGGAAATACATATTACAGGTAACGGCAATGTAAATGTAGCTGCCAGCCAAAAACTGGAAGTGCACATAACGGGCAGCGGCGATGTTTATTATAAGGGCAGCCCAAGCATTGAGCAGCACATAACAGGCAGCGGCAGTATAAAACAGTTGTAATAATTGCTATTGGTATTTGCTAATTAAACCTTCTACAAAAATTAACTATGAGAAAGATACTTATTTTAAGCATGCTTGTTTTGGCGGTGGCTTTTCAATCCTGCGACATTGCAATGCATGATACCATTAAAGGCAATGGCAATGTTATTACTGCTACAAGAAATATTAGTGATGTTTCCAGAATAAAATCTAAGGGCTCATTTGATGTGGAAGTAGTGTTGGGGAGTACCCCCGGGCTTAAAATTGAAGCAGATGAAAACCTTATACCTTATATAATAACTGATACTGAAAACGGCCTTAATATACATACCAAAGATGATGTTGACCTTAGCAGCGACCACAGGCTTAAAATTACAGTAACTGTAAGTAAACTGGAAGAACTGGAACTGTATGGTAACGGCAACGGTATATGTAATTCAAAAATAACCGGTGGCGACCATCTTAAGCTTGGCGTATATGGCAATGGCGATATTACAATGAATGTAAACGCGCCAAATGTTGAAAGTACAATTGCAGGTAACGGCAACATTACAATAAACGGTGAAACAAAAGACAGCAAGATAGAGATTGACGGCAACGGCGACTATAAAGCTGAAGGGCTACAGGCAGAAAATGCTGAAATACACATAAACGGCAGCGGCAGTGCCAGCGTAGCCGCATCAGTAAAGCTTGATATACATATAGCCGGCAGCGGGGATGTTAATTATAAAGGCAGCCCAAGTATTGAACAGCATATAGTGGGCAGTGGTGAGATTAAGCAGGTAAATTAGCGGCAATGGTCAGTAGGTCATTGAGTCATGGGTCATTAAGGAAAACCGTTAACGGGGAGGTAGTATTACGGGGTTATAAATACACATTTTCGCAAGCGGGAACTAACAAAAGCGGCCGTCCTGCTGAACTTGTTTCAGCAACCCGGCAAAACACAATCTACGCGAAGAAAGTTGCCGAAATAAATTCGGCATGACGGCAGCGTTAGTTACTTCAGTCATTAACAATTAACAATGCTGATCTTCACAATAAAAACCTTCAAGAGTTATGAATGCTGTGCTGGCTTTAAAAACCCGCAACCTACTTCAACCTATAAACGGGATACCTGTTATGCGCGGGCTCGTACCAGGGAGAGTTTTTGTACACAAAATTTAACTGCGATGATGCGGACGCGGCAAATTTTGGGTCGGCTTTTTTCTTGTCCTCTAACTGTTGTTTTAGTTCGGGGTGCTGTTTAATGTATTCGCCGGCAACATCTTCCCAGCGGTAGTCGCTATAGCCTTCTTTTTCCTGCAATATGGCATCAAAAAAATTCCAGCAAAAATAGCTGTCGTCACTTAACGGTTCAAGCGTTTCAACAATATAACGGTCGTGCGGCTGGCCGGTGTAAATAATATAATCGCCTTTTAAAAATTTAATGGTTTGTGTTTGGGTACTAAGCTTAACATCGTAATTGCGGTGATGCTTTTCGTAAGCACGCGGCGTACTTTTATAATCGTCAATATGGTAACAGTCAACTTCAATACTGGTATCGGCAGTAAAGCGTTTCATTTCTGCGCCATTTAGTTTTAGCAGATCAATGGCGTACCACCAGCCCTGCGGTATAATATATGCCTTGGGCTTTTCAACAGTTACTGCGGGTTTATAGGTGTTGTAAAACTTTGTGGTTTTACTGTATGGCTTGCTGTGGTCGTAAAACATGCGCTGCATGCCGGTAACATCGCTTGTTTTGTAGCCCGGCTGGTAACCCTTAAATGGTATAACATCAAAATGGGTGGTATCAACCTTCCAGCTTAGTACAAACTGTTTTTGTTGCTGCAACGCCTGTATGCTGCGTTGCCTTTTGGTAATAATATCGCCGGCGTAAATGCCTGCCTGTTCTATCATTACCTGCATAAGTGCGTAAGTGCTCTGCACCCTGTCAGCAAAGGGTTTTAGCATGTGTGTTTCAGGAATGAACGACATGGTTGAAAACATTGCCGCGTAACCACTGCTGTACCTGGGTGGCTCATAAAAAGCCTCCCAACCGCTTGAGGGGTCGCTATCCTCAAAATTTACATAAGGCGTCATCGGCCAGTTTTTTTGCGCCATGCCCCTGTACAATGCGCTGTCAAAAACATCATGCGCAAAATCGCCTATTTCGCCTTGTAGCTTATTATGCTGCGTGCTTATCAATGTCATGGTATATTGATAGTCTGCTCCGTCACTCACATGGTTGTCGCTAAAAATATCAGGGTTTACCCACTGGTATATTTTTTCGAATGCGCGGGCATTTTTACTGTCTGCTTTAATAAAGTCGCGGTTAAGGTCAAGGTTTTGTGCATTGCCTCTAAAACCATAGCTTTCAGGCCCGTTTTGATTAACGCGGCTAAAGCTGCCCCTGTTAAGGCTGCCACCAATATTGTACAGTGGTATAACCGCGATGGCCACATTTTGGGGTATTTTTATTTTGCCGCCTGCAAGGTCGCGCAGCAACATCATGCTGGCATCAACACCATCAGGCTCGCCGGGGTGTATGCCGTTGTTAATAAGTATTACTACTTTTTTTTGTTTATGCCATACAGTTGGGTCAAATTGCCTGTCTGCACTATACAGAATTACGTGTAAAGGGTAACCCGCATCTGTTGTGTCGCCGGTTTTCATTAAAACAGTATTGTATTGTGCATCCAGCTTTTTATAATAGGCAATACATTCTTCGTAAGTTGCAGTACGTTTTCCGGCACTATTTTCAAACGGTGTGGACAAATTTTGGGCGTGTAATGCAGAAACTATGAAAAGAAGTGTTGTAGATATAAAATTTTTCATTAATTTGTTTTTGAAATCACCACAAAGTAATGGAAAACGCATATAGAATCCTATTAGCAGAAGACGAACCTAAGCTTAGCCAGGTAATTCAGGACGAGCTGACAAGACAAGGTTACCAAACAGACGTAGCTTACGATGGCAATATTGCCGAGAAACTTTTTAAGCAACATCCATACTCATTAGTATTGCTTGATATTAACCTGCCTTATAAAAACGGGCTTGCACTTTGCAGGGAATTTAGAGAAATAAATAAGAATGTGCCTATTATTATGCTTACTGCTTTGGGTGAGATAAATGATAAAATTGATGCATTTAACCTGGGGGCCGATGATTATATTGTAAAGCCCTTTCACTTTGATGAACTGATAGCACGTATAAAAGTTTTTATTAAGCGCACAGATGCGGCACAGGAAACCGGTGAAAAAATTGTGATTGCTGATATGGAAATTGATATGAGCAATAAAACGGTTAACCGCAGCGGAAAAAATATTAATTTAACTGCTAAAGAATTTGCACTTTTGGTGCTGCTAAGCCGTAATAAGGGCAAGGTTATAGCAAAACAGGATATACTTGAAAAAGTGTGGGACCTTAGTTTTGATACAGGCACCAATACTATTGAAGTGTACATAAGCTTTTTGAGAAATAAAATAGATAAGCCCTTTGAAACAAAACTGATTCACACAAAACCCGGCTTTGGGTATTACGTGCGTGAAGCGCCGCTGACATGAACTTACGGTTAAAATTTGTTGTGCTGCATACATTACTTGTATCGGTGATACTGGTAATTGCAATGAGCATTATTTACATTCTCTACTCAAATACACGAAACGAAGACCTTAGCAAACGGCTTTGGGTGCAGGCAATAACAAACTATAAAAAGTTTGATTCAGCCTACGTGCCTAACAGCGCAGAAAACGATGTGTTGCTTAATTCGCCCCAAAATGCCGTTACTGACCTGCATGTAACTATACTTGACCGTACCTGCAAGCTGGTGTATGAAAAACCCGAAACACCTGCTTACATGCCGGCGCCAAGCGCCCTGGCAGATACTAAAATTAACGGCCAGTTTTTTTTTAGGGAAGGCGATTACGCCTGTATGGGCACTTATGTAAAAAGCACCGGCGACTATGTTATTTCCCGCTCAAACGATAAGTATGGCCTTGCACGTATGGCCAAGCTTAAGCTTATAATGTTTATTGTAGGGCTGGGTGCAGTAATAGCAGTTTCAACCTTCTCGTTTTTATATGTAATGCGTACAACAAAGCCGCTGGTAGAATTAAGCCTTCAGATGCGTAATATATCAGAAGCGAACCTGAAAGAACGTTTTAATGTTGGCAATGGTAACATACGCCGCAATGAAATAATGCAGATAGCTGCTAACTTTAACGGTATGCTTGAAAGGCTTGAGAAGGCTTTTGAAATGCAAAAAAGCTTTACGCACCATGCCAGCCACGAACTGCGCACACCATTGGCCAGCATGCTTGCACAAACTGAGCTTGCACTACGTAAAAACCTTACGCTGGATGAAGCAAAAGAAGTACTGTCATCATTAAAAGAAGACCAGCAAGAGCTAATTGAACTTACTAACAGCCTTTTGCTTTTATCTCAATACGAAAAAATAACTTACTCGTCAGACTGGCCGATGGTTAGGATTGATGAACTGCTGTACGATACTATAAGTGCGGTTAAGCGTATGTTTCCCGGTATTAGTGTTAGCCTTGAGTTTTTACAAATGCCGGATAACGAAGTTAACCTGTCAATAAGTGGTAATTATACACTGCTGCGTTCGGCATTTCGTAACCTTATAAAAAACGCCTTTCAATATTCAGAAGATAAAATTGTTTCTATCTCTATAAAGGCAGACGAAAACAGCATTGAAGTTTATTTTGATAACAAAGGTAAAACATTAAACATAAAAGATAAAGACAGGCTTTTTATACCCTTCTTTCGCGGCGAGAATGCCATACGCAAACGCGGTTTTGGCCTGGGCCTGTCTATTGTTAAGCGTATAGTGCAACTGCACCAGGGCAATATTAGCTACGAGGTTATTGACGAAAAAACAAACCGTTTTATTGTAAGCTTTGGTAAGGAGTAGAGGCTACCCCTTACTACGAAAAGTTTATTACGGAATTGCATGGAGTTTGTGAAACCTTCTACTATATTTACCCTGTTTAACGCTGTGGCAAAAATTATTCGCATTGTACGGCTGCTATGCAATTAATTAGTTTCCAGTAATTACACAATGTAGAAAGCGCTGCTAAAATAAAATTGGTTGGCGCTGTAATAATCCATTATCTTCAACCTATACCAAAACCACCGCCTTTTTTATGGCCACAAATGACCAGAACTTTCTTAGCACAGAAGTGAAGCGCTTTACAGCCCTTGATGTTTTTAGAGGCATGACCATTGTGTTTATGATTATTGTAAACACCGCCGGTAACGAGCGGGATGCCTTTGCACCGCTGCACCACGCCAGATGGAATGGCTTTACACCAACTGACCTTGTGTTCCCCTCATTTATGTTTGCAGTGGGTAACGCCATGAGCTTTGTTATGCGCCGGTGGAGCACTTACCCGCCGGGTAAGGTGCTGGGCAAAATATTTAAACGGGCCTTAATTATATTTTTACTCGGCTACCTGTTGTACTGGTTTCCGTTTGTGCATAGCGAAAACGGGCATATAGTACTTAACCCCATAAGCGAAACAAGAATATTTGGCGTGTTGCAGCGTATTGCGCTGGGCTACCTGTTTGCATCGCTGATGATATACTTTTTCAAAATTCGTACTACGGTAATTATTACGGCCCTTATTTTAATTATTTACTGGCCGGTGATGATGCATTTTGGTGAGGGCGCCGACCCGCTGGATGTACATACCAACGCTGTACTTAAGTTTGATACCTGGCTTATAGGAACCAAACACCTGTACACCGGGGAAGGTTTTCCGTTTGACCCGGAAGGCTTTTTAAGCACTTTTCCCGCCATTGGCAACGTTGTTGGCGGTTACATAGTAGGCAAGTATGTGCAGGAAAAAGGTAAAACCTACGAGGGCATAAGCAAAATAATGCTGTGGGGTTTTGTACTGCTGGTAATAGCCCATTTTTGGAACTATGCCTTCCCAATCAATAAAAAACTATGGACCAGCAGTTTTGTGCTGCATACCGTAGGTATTGACTGCCTTATATTAAGTGGTGTAATATACCTTATTGACTTTGCGCACAAACAGGGCGCGTGGACCCGTTTTTTTGAAGTGGTTGGTAAAAACCCCCTGCCGGTTTACCTGTTAAGCGAGTTGTTGCCTTTTGTATTTGGTATAATTACCATTGGCGGTACCAGCCTTTGGGACTGGTTGTACAGCAGTATTTTTGTGCATTTTGGCTATGGGGTAGGATCGCTGCTGCAATCAATTTGCTATATGCTTATTTGCTGGAGCTTTGGGTATATTTTAGATAAGAAGAAGATATACCTGAGGGTGTAAACGACCACGATTTAGCTGATTTTCCTGGTTAGCCTGGTGCGAAGATTGAAGCTATATATTTCACCACCAGCCACGCCGTGGCTGGTGGTGAAATATATAGCTTACTTCCCTTTTTTAGCCGCGTGCTTGTGCGCTTTTAAGCCATACTTTGTTTCTAATATTTTGCGGGTAGTATCAACATCCTGGTGCCGTATGCCGTTTATGCCCAGGGTTTCAGCCACCTGTACAAACAGCGGCCTGTCTTCAATATAAACTACTTCACCCGGTGAAACCTGGGATACGTCAAGGGCAAGGTTAAATATATCTATGTCAGGCTTGCGGAAATGCACAAAGCAGGACGAAATAAAAAAGTCGACAAAGTCGTTTAGCTTAAACTTTTTTATGCGGTATTCGGTTAATTCACGCCCTTCGTTACTAACTACAGCCACTTTTAAATTGTAATGTTTTTTCAGCGTTTTTATAAGCTCTATCATTTCCAGGAATGGCTTTGACTGTGCGTACATAAACTCCTTAACCTGTTGCGGGCCGAAATCGCGCTTGTTATAAAATATTATCCTGTCAAGATAAGTGTCCAGGGTTATTTTGCCTACCTCGTAAGTATCAAAAGTTAAATGGTGTCTTTCTTCCATTTCTGCAGCGTCAAGCCCAAATTCTTTAACGGCTGCTGCTCTCGCTTTCCTGTTCCAGCCATCAGTTAACAGCACCCCGCCAATATCAAGAAATAAGGTTGTTATCATGGTTAAGTTGTTTGTACGAAGGTAATGAAAAAGGGCCTCACCCCCTGCCACTCTCCACGGGTGGAGAGGGGTGACATAGAAGAACAAAGCGAATGATCGCGTTTAGCTAAATTTTAAAGCATATGCTCACGCCTCTTCCCAGACACCTGCGCCGAGCCTTATTACCTCGTATTCGTCTTTAGTGCAGTCAACCACGGTAGAGGGAACCATTCCGCCGGGGCCGCCGTCAATTACAATATCTACCAGGTTCTCAAAATTTTGGTACATCAGTTCAGGGTCAGTGTATTCTTCCACCATATCTCCGGGTAACGATGCAGATAAAATAGGGTGTGTTGTTGTTTGTACAATTGCCCTTGCAATATTATTGTTCGGCACACGCAGGCCAATAGTGCTTTTGCGGCTTTGTAAAATTTTTGGAACCTCCTTACTGGCTGGCAAAATAAATGTGTAGGGTCCGGGCAGGTAGCTTTTAAGCAACCTGTATAGGGGCGTGGAAATACTTTTAGTGTATTTACTTAGATCGCTCAAATCATAGCAAACAAAGCTAAGCTGCGCTTTGGCAGGCTCAACATTTTTAATGCGGCAAATACGCTCCACAGCCTTGTGCTGAAATATATCGCAGCCAAGGCCATAAATGGTATCAGTAGGATAAATAATAACGCCACCGTCAAGCAGGCATTCTGCCACGGTTTTAATGTGCCTGGCGTTGGGATTATCCGGGTGTATATGTAACAGCATGATGAAAGATAAAACAAAAATCCTGCCGATGCGCATGCTAACAACCGGCTAAAACTGGTGTAAAGGAAATGGGACTTAACCGGCCCTTCGTATTATTTTTTAGCCAACAAAATAAAACGAATAAAAATGAGGCAACCGGCACAAGTTGCCCATGCCAAAATAAACAGTACAACTATCCCAACAGTTGTTGCACAACCAGGTGCAGTTCGCCTTCTGTCATTTCTTCTTCGGGCAGGGCGTGGACTGATGCCAATTTAAACTCTTCATTGTAGTTGTTCATCAGTACGTAGTAGATCTCGTTGATCTTTACCGTGGGCAGAACGTCAATAAAAGAATGTAGTTTTTCTCGTAAGGAAGTTGGTTTCATTGTTGTTGTCGTTTTTCAGTAGCAAATTAAATCATCCTTTCCCAAGAAAGCCATTAAAATTTTAACCCATATTTAATTATTGTACACAACCGTTAATTTGTTTAATAACCTGGCTGAGTTTATTAACATTTCACTCAACACCACATTTTTTTACTCATTTCCCGGGGGCTATTGCCTCGCTCTAAATACAAAAACAAAAAATGGCCTGGCCGCAGTGATAAAAATGGGTATGGAACACTAAAGACCAAAGTAACATTAAAGTCAATTGGATTTACTAAGCTATTTAGTAACTTCGCTGTATGCGTTTCCAGTTACATTCACCATACCAACCCAACGGCGACCAGCCGCAGGCAATTGAGCAGCTAACCAACGGTATAATAAGCGGCGAACAATACCAAACACTGTTAGGGGTTACCGGCAGCGGTAAAACATTTACCATGGCCAACGTTATACAAAATGTACAACGCCCAACGCTGGTGCTTACACATAACAAAACACTGGTGGCGCAGTTGTATGGCGAGTTTAAGCAGTTTTTTCCAGATAATGCAGTGGGCTATTTTGTGAGCTATTACGATTATTACCAGCCCGAAGCTTATATAGCCCATACAGATACCTACATAGAAAAAGATTTAAGTATTAATGAAGAACTTGACAAGCTTCGCCTGCAGGCCACCAGTGAGCTGCTAACCGGCCGCCGGGACATAATTGTAGTGGCGAGCGTTAGCTGTATATACGGTATTGGTAACCCAACTGAATTTGAGAACGGCATTGTACGCATACAAAAAGGGCAGGTGGTTGCACGGCAGGGCTTTTTACACTCGCTGGTAAATAGTTTGTACAACCGCACCCAAATTGAGTTTAAGCGTGGCACGTTTAGGGTTAAAGGCGATACGGTTGATATTAACCTGCCTTATGTTGACCATGGCCTGCGCATTACTTTTTTTGGGGATGAGATAGAGGAGATTGAAACGCTTGATGTGCAAACTAACAAGCGCATTGCAAAGGTTGATAATGCCGCCATCTTTCCTGCCAACCTTTACCTGGCGCCAAAGGATAAGATGACGGAAATACTGTACGAGATACAGGATGAAATGCGTTTGCAGAACGAGTACTTTAAAAGCACAGGCAAGCTTATTGAAGCGCAGCGTTTAAAAGAACGTGTTGAGTACGACCTGGAAATGATACGCGAACTTGGATTTTGTAACGGTATTGAAAACTATTCCCGCTTTTTTGACCGCAGGGTGCCCGGCACAAGGCCTTTCTGCCTGCTGGATTATTTTCCCAAAGATTTTTTAACCGTTATTGACGAAAGCCACCAAACAGTGCCGCAGGTGGCAGGCATGTACGGCGGCGACAGAAGCCGCAAGCTTGTGCTGGTTGACTATGGGTTTCGCTTGCCAAGCGCTTTAGATAACAGGCCGCTTAACTTTCACGAATTTGAAAACATAACAGGCCAAACCGTTTTTGTTAGCGCTACACCAGGCGACTACGAACTGGAAAAAACAGGCGGTATTGTGGTGGAACAGGTAGTAAGGCCAACCGGGTTGCTTGACCCGCCGATTGAGATTCGCCCGTCGATAAACCAGATAGATGACCTGCTGGATGAAATTGATAAACGCGTAACAAAAGGCGACCGTGTGTTGGTAACAACACTTACCAAGCGTATGGCCGAGGAGATGGATAAATACCTGCACAGGATAAACATAAAGAGTAAATACATACACAGCGACGTTGATACGCTGGAGCGTGTGGAAATATTAAGGCAGTTGCGCCTTGGTGATATAGACGTGCTGGTTGGCGTAAACCTTTTGCGCGAGGGCCTTGACCTGCCGGAGGTTTCACTGGTTGCTATATTGGATGCTGATAAAGAAGGGTTTTTGCGCAATGAGCGCAGCCTTACCCAAACAGCTGGCCGCGCGGCGCGTAACGTTGATGGCCTGGTAATTTTTTATGCAGACAGCATGACTGAAAGCATGCAGCGCACTATTGATGAAACCAGCCGCCGCCGTGAAAAGCAGGTTGCTTACAACCTTGAACATAACATTACGCCTAAAACGGTTAAGAAAAGCATTGAGCAGATAATGAAACAAACATCTGTGCTGGACATTAAAGGCTTTGATACCAATAAGCCGTATGCTATACAAGGCGATGAAGACCTGGTGCCTGCAGCGGCAGATGAAGGTGTTGAGTATAAAACCATTCCGCAGATGGAGAAAGCTATTAACAAAACCAAAAAAGACATGGAAAAAGCCGCCCGCGACCTTGACTTTATTGAAGCGGCAAGGCTAAGGGATGAGATGTTCAGGTTGCAAAAGGAGCTGGAGGGAATGAAGTGAACCCCCTCCGCCCCCTAAAGGGGGAACTTATAAGCTTGTTGATAATTGTCTGAACTGGGATCTATCCGCCATGGCGCCCCCGGTTCAGACAATTTTTTGTGGAAACTTCGCGTTCATGCATCATACATAGCAAACCCGCCTTTATATGAAAAAAACAATCCTTCTAACCGCCCTTGGCGCTATACTGGTAACGGGGGCGTTTTATGCCTCGGCGTATATACCTGTTAAAAAGGGTCAGGGGTTTAAGCCCCCTGCCCCAAACGAAGCTGAACTGGTAAAGCTTAGGCAATTTGCATCAGTGGCAAAAACTTTTACAGCCGAGAATAACCTTAATACAAAATTTTGTTTTTTGCTTGACATGGGCCTTAACAGCGGCCAAAACCGCTTTTTTGTGTACGACCTGGTACATGATAGCATAGTAATGGCAGGCCTTGTTGCACACGGTAGTTGTAATACCAACTTTTTGGCAAACGCCAAATTTTCAAACAAACCGGGTTGCGGTTGCAGCGCCAAAGGCAAATACAAGGTTGGTTATAAATACGCCGGCAGGTTTGGCCCGGCATATAAATTATACGGGCTTGATACTACTAACAACAATGCCTTTGACCGGTATATAGTTCTGCACAGTTATTCTATGGTGCCTGACAGGGAAACCTACCCGTTACCCATTTGTAACAGCCTTGGTTGTGCTATGGTGTCTGACAACTTTATAAAGCAACTGGCAGTTAAGCTTGATGCCAGCAATAAACAGGTGTTGCTTTGGATGGTTGAGTAGATGATGATGACACGCCGGGCAATACTGCCAATACAGCGCGGGAATCCACCTTACCTGCCGGCTACCTGACTTTCTTTCTGTAGCTACTTCTAAATTTAAACAGGTAATAAAAAGAACTGGCTTGGCGACTGCGCCAAAATGTTTGTGGAAAAATAAATATTGCCAAAACACCGGACGGTTAGCCTTTTTTATATTTATAGAAGAGGCAGAGATTAAGGAGCTAAATCAGGCCGGGGTTTGGCATTGACGCTGATTTTTAAAAAAGTGAATTTTTAGATAGAAAATGCCATTTTTAAAAATTTATTTTAGTTAAGTTGTTGTAAATTAATATATTATAACTAAAAGGTCTATCATCCCTGTTCCTCCTTTTTCCTCCCAAACACTGCGCTTTATGCATTTGCTTACTATAGTAAACTTACTATCAGTAGAATTATGAAAGGTTGGAAGACAAGTTGTACCAATATTTGGGGCTGCTAATTTTTGCAGGTGTTATTTGTTTTAGCGATCAGCGACCAGGGAATATTATTAGTTAGCTGCAAACAGCTCCTGTCTAATTTTATTAAATACAGAATCTATTTGGGTGTATTGCAAACCATTGGTGTTTTATGCCCGTTCATTAATGACAATGCTTCTTTTTTTGGGAAAACTTGTCTTGTTTTTAGACAGGGAGATGAAATAATGCCCCATTTGAAGAATGTAATGTTAAAAAAAACATTAGAATATCTTAAAAAATAAATAAATGTATGCATTTAAGCTTTTTATACGTCTTATTTAAGGTTGCTTTAAACCCTGCCAATAAATAACTGGCATAATATTGTATAAGCATATAACAAAAGAACTAAACATGGAAAGAGAATTACTATTGACTGTAAAAGGTAACAGCTACAATGAAAAGAAGTTAAACATAGAAATAAATACAATTAAGAGATTTTTACCTTTCATAGAATCTTTCTCATCATTCCTGCTGAACTGCGAAGTACTTGACCTGGCTAAGCATAACGTGGTAACAAAAACAAGCAGGCTAAAAAATATTTTTGAAGAAGGCGCAGACGCAAAGTCGTATTACTTTGTTGTTTGTAAAAACTAACATGCCCTGTCCCCGGCATGTTAGCCTTTTCCCTTTCTTCCATTTAAAAACCGGTTGCGCCTTACCTGCTCAACAGGTATGTTCTGAATTTTGCTCTCTAACCAGCCTGTGATGTCGAGATACATAAACGACCGTGTTTCAAGCGGGTTTCCTTTATAGCGTTCAAGCCTGTCTTTTAAAGATTTAAAAGCCGGTATTATTTTGGACGGCGCCAATGAGAATGATTTACGTATAAACTTAAATATCTCTTCTTCTACCACGCTAAGGTTTTTCATTTTATACATAAAGCGGTAAACTGACTTAATAAGATGTTCCAGTATATCATAGTTACCCAGCTCAAAATGAGCAATTAAATGCAGCAGCCGCGCATAGCATTGCAGGTCGGTACGCAGGTTAACTTTAAAGTTTATAATCTTATTAAGGTACTCAATTGCCCTGGCATTATTGCCACTTCCAAAGTACAGGCAGGCAATTTTGTAATAAAAAACAAGTATACGGTGGCGGTCTAAATGCAGCTTAAATTCCCCAAGTTTTTCTTCAATTACGGGCACCAGTTCAAGGCCCTTTGTAAAAGTGCCGTCTAAAAAGTGTTTGTTTATACGGGCTATGTTCAGGTAAACAAAGGTTTGTATACGTGTGTTGGCGTTAACATCTGCCTCGTCTGAAGCTGCGAATTTTTCAAATTGCTTAAGGGCTTCTTCAAATTTCTCAAAATTATTCAAATCAAAATGGGCGCTCAATAAATTATGCATGCCCTTAATATACTGCCCCGGCTCTACATTCTTCATAAAAGGCTCGGCTTCAAAAAGGTCAACCCATTTTTGCGTATACCGGTAATACATCAGCAGGTCCTGTAAAATAAACCCGTACCAACAATATGACTGGTATAGGTACATTTTTTCATAAAACTGCATTTGCTGTAAGTTGAAGGGCGGCAAGTTGGCATCAAAAAACATTTTAACAGCGGCAACATCCTTCTCGTCCCTTGCATGGCCCATCTTTATGTACCAGCTATACAATTGTAATGACAGGTTGGACAGGCTACTTATTAACGTAAGGTGGGTATTAACCTCATCTGACTCATGCGAAAGCTGTTCAGCCCTGTTTTCCAGGCTGCGGGTAATGTGCAGGGCCTCTATTTTCTTCTCAAAAATAAGCGCCTGCATCTGGAAGGTAAACTGGTTATTTGTTTTGGCAACCTGCTTTATTTTATCAAGGGTTTTAAGGCTTTGCATATACAAGCCCTTGTTGTATAAAATGCGGGCATAAGCCATCTGTTCGTTCAGCAAAATATCAATATTGCTGTCGCTTTTAACCTGGCGAAGGCTGCTTAGTACCTGTTTGTACAGGTGGGCCTTCATATTGCTTAATTGCTGCTTTTTAATGCTTTTGTTTTTCTTCAGCAACAGCTCCTCGTCATACTCTTCCATGGCGTCTAAAGCATCAAACAAACGTATCACTTTCAGGTCGTCGCTGCCGGCGCTGCGCTTTAAATACAGCTTAAACATGCGTTTTTCGCTCTTGTCAAGCGACCTTACCAGTTGAAAAAGCTCATCAGTTGAACGGTTGGGCATCGTAATTTTATTTTTACCAAACGCTTGCTACCACTGCATTACAGCCATTTTGTGCCTGTTTGTGTACTGTAAAATACGTTATATTTTAGTTTGGAACAATACAATACATATTACTATTTTTGAAGATGCAGGCTGCTTAAATAATAAGGCAGGCAATCCCAAAATTAAGCAGTCTGCACTTTTTCAATCATAAAATCATGCTATGCCGCAAAAAAAGATAGATATTTTCGACACCACTTTAAGAGACGGCGAACAGGTTCCCGGGTGCAAATTAAACACAAAAGAAAAGATAGAACTGGCCATTGCGCTTGAGGAACTGGGTGTTGATATTATTGAGGCGGGCTTCCCCATATCAAGCCCCGGCGATTTTTCTTCCGTACGCGAAATTACCAAAGTAATAAAAGGCGCATCAGTTGCGGCGTTAAGCCGTGCTGTACAGAAAGATATTGAGGTTGCGGCAGATGCGCTTAAGTACGCGGTAAACCCGAGGATACATACCGGCATAGGAACGTCAGACTTTCACATAAAGTCAAAATTTAACTCAAACAGGGAAGATATATTGGCGCGTGCTGTGCAATGTGTAAAGTGGGCAAAAAATTTTGTTGATAGTGTTGAGTTCTACGCAGAGGACGCAGGTCGTACCGACAACGAGTACCTGGCGCGCGTGGTTGAGGCTGTTATTGCGGCCGGCGCTACTGTGGTAAATATACCTGATACAACCGGTTATTGCCTGCCCAGCCAGTACGGCGAAAAAATTGCTTACCTTATTAATAATGTACCAAACGTTGATAAGGCAATACTTTCCTGCCATTGCCATAACGATCTTGGCCTTGCAACAGCTAATTCAATAGCTGGTGTTATTGCAGGCGCTGGCCAAATAGAGTGTACCATTAACGGCCTTGGCGAAAGGGCCGGCAATACATCGTTGGAAGAAGTGGTGATGGTGTTAAAGCAACACCATTCGCTTGGGTTTTACACTAACGTAAAAAGCAAGCAGCTAAACCCTATGAGCAGGCTGGTAAGCGATACTATGCGTATGCCGGTGCAGCCGAACAAAGCCATTGTAGGCAGCAACGCATTTGCGCATTCTTCAGGCATACACCAGGATGGGTTTTTGAAAGACTCGCTTACCTATGAAATTATTAACCCCGAGGAAGTGGGTGCAGGCGAATCTAAAATAGTGCTTACTGCCCGTAGCGGCAGAAGTGCGCTGGCACACCGCTTTAGAAAGTTGGGCCATGAATTTACCCGTGACGAGGTGGACGTGTTATACCAGCAATTTTTACAGGTAGCAGACAGGAAGAAAGAAGTAAATGATGAAGACCTTAATGAATTGGCAGCGGCCTTCCAGGCAAAAGAGGGAGCGCCCGCCCACTAAAGCAGAATAATTTTTTGCGGCTATAAACTTCGGTTGAAAAGTAAATATAATGAGCGAGCTAAATACAAATTACTGCGTTTCTAACGCTCCTTTAGGGGGTAGCGGCAGCCATATAGCGCTTGCTCATGTTTCCGTTCAGCTTCAACAACTGCAGTTGCTGGATGATGTTTCTTTTGTTTTGCAGGCCGGCCAGCACCTTGCTATAACAGGCTTATCCGGCAGCGGTAAAACCATACTGGCAAAAACGATAGCAGGTAAATTATTTCACCAGGGTACAATAACCTTTGGCAGTCAAAAGCCACATATTGTTTTAGTTGATCAGCATTACCATTTTAAAAACCTTAGCAATACATCTGACTTTTATTACCAGCAACGTTATAACAGTTTTGAAAGCAGCGATGCTTTAACAGTAATAGATGAACTGCTGGCCACCGAAAGTAATGAAGCCATAATTGACGCGTTGTTGGCACAATTGCAATTGCAACACCGCAAACATTCGCCGCTTCTGCAACTATCCAGTGGTGAACATAAACGCTTTCAACTGGTTAAGGCTTTTTTACAGCAGGCCGATATTTTGATAATTGACAGCCTGTTTATTGGCCTTGATGTTAAAAGCCGCGGGGTTTTGCATGAATTAATAAATAAAAAAGCAGCCGGAGGCACAACTATAATAATTGTTGCAGATGCGCAACAATTACCTGCATGCATTACGCATGTAGCCTTTTTGCAAAACGGAACATTGGCGGTATTTGAAGATAAGCAGGCATTTATTGCAAAACATATATACCCGCTGCAAAAAGGCGGCGGTGCGGCTATTGATATTCCATTTGAAAGATCAGCAGAAGATTTTGCAGTGGCCGTAAAAATGGAAAACGTGCGTGTGGCATACCAGCAAAAAACAATTATTGAAAACATAAGCTGGCAGGTTAACCGGGGTGATAAGTGGTTATTGTGTGGAGAGAATGGCGCAGGTAAATCAACTTTGTTAAGCCTTATAACAGGCGACCATCCCCAGGCCTATGCCAATAAAATAGCTTTGTTTGACAGGAAGCGTGGCAGCGGCGAGAGTATATGGGATATTAAGAAAAAGATAGGCTACGTATCGCCTGAACTGCATTGGTATTTTGATACCGGCATAACAGTGTACAACACTGTTGCCTCAGGTTTTTTTGATACAATAGGCCTTTACAAAAAAATATCTGAACAACAACAAACCTTAATAAAGCAGTGGATGGATTTTTTGCGAATTTCTTCTCATGTGCAACACAAGCCCCTTGCGACAATTTCAACAAGCCAACAACGATTGACTTTGCTGGCAAGAGCTTTAGTAAAAAATCCGCCGCTGCTTGTTTTAGATGAGCCTTGCCAGGGCCTAGATGAGGAACAAACCAAACAATTTGTAAACCTTGTTGATGAGTTGTGTACCGGGCTTAATAAAACACTTATTTATGTTAGCCATTACGAACATGAAATACCGGCTTGTATAAGCAATATAATTGAGCTGACAAAAGGGCGATACCTGGTAAAAACGATTGACAAAAAAATACAGGCTGCCTGATAACCTTAAAAAATAAACCCTGTAGTAAAATACGGGAGCGATATGGAAAAGAGTATAACTGTAATAATGGGCGATGGTGTAGGGCCTGAGGTTACACGCCAGGCAATAAAGGTGCTTGATGCCGTGGCGCACCAGTACGGCCACCACTTTGAATACCACTATTGCCTGATGGGCGCCGATGCTATTGACAAGACCGGTAACCCATTACCTGATGAAACGATTGAAAGCTGCCTTAACAGCGATGCTGTTTTGTTTGGTGCAATTGGCCATCCAAAATATGATAACGACCCTAACGCAAAAGTGCGGCCCGAGCAAGGTTTGCTTAAGCTACGTAAAAGCCTGCAATTATTTGCCAATATAAGGCCAATAACAACATACCCGTCGTTACAACACCTGGCGCCATTAAAGGCCAGGCAAATGGAAGGAGTTGATTTTATAATATTCCGCGAGCTTACCGGCGGTATTTATTTTGGTAAGAAAGAGCTGAGTGAAGATAAAAATACTGCCAGCGATAGTTGCATATACACCCGTACAGAGATTGAACGTATTACACATTTGGCTTTTGAAAGCGCGGGGCAGAGAAGAAGAAAATTAACGCTTGTTGATAAGGCAAATGTGCTTGAAACAAGCCGCCTTTGGCGAAAAGTAGTACAGGAAATAGCGCTTAAATACAGTGATATAGCTGTGGATTATATGTTTGTTGACAACGCGGCCATGCAAATAATTATTAACCCCAGGCAGTTTGATGTAATACTTACAGAGAATATGTTTGGTGATATTATAAGCGATGAAGCAAGCGTACTTAGTGGGTCGCTGGGTTTGCTGCCAAGTGCTTCAGTAGGTGTTGGTACTGCGTTGTTTGAGCCAATACATGGAAGCTACCCGCAGGCAGCCGGCAAGGATATTGCCAACCCGATAGGCGCTATTTTATCAGCCGCTATGATGCTGGAATATTTGGGAATGCATGAAGAGGCACAGCGTATAAAGGACGGTGTTAACTGGACGCTGCAAAATAGTTTTGTTACCAAAGATATTGACAGCATTAATTTTTATTTCACCTCAACCATCGGTGAATTGATAGCCGATTTTGTTACCAACAAAATAACCGGTGACGTAAACAAGGGTAACATAGAAATGAGGAAGTCGACAATAATATGACGACGATTTTGACCTGATTTTCATGATTAACCTGATGGGTAGGGTGACAAGGTAAAATTCTGTCTTAAATTACATATATTGAAGGATTAGCTAGAAACATCGGGACGAATTAGAAAAATAAGGCCAAAATCGCGGTTAATGGAGTATAAGTACAGTGACATAACAGGACAAATAATTAAAGCCTGTTTAGCTGTGTATAACACTTTGGGGAGTGGATTCCCTGAAGTGATCTATCAAAGGGCTCTGGAAATTGAAATGGATTTTTTAGGTTTGGATTTTATTAGGGAGGCAGGTGTAAAAGTTTATTATCGGGAGAAATTGGTGGGAGACAGAAGGGTTGATTTTTTAGTAGCTGATAAAATACCAGTTGAATTAAAGGCAGTATCGCGGTTGGACAATGCCCATCTTAATCAAGGCATCAATTATCTAGAGGCATATAATTTTGAAGTGGGTTTGTTAATAAATTTTGGTGGAGCGAGCCTGGAATGGAAGAGGTTATATAATACAAAATTTAAGACGCAGTAAAAATTACCGGTTTATTGAAACAGCATAATAGGTAAGCGTAGTTCAGGGAAATCAGAAAAATCAGGCCAAAATCGTGGTCAAGTTATTTGAAATGGTTTTATATATTTTGATATATTCGCAATATATAAAGCCAACATGCTTAGCAAACTAAACAACATAATCGGCAATATTAACACCATCGTGGTGGTTGTCATTATTATTGCTGCTATGTATGGAGGTGTTAGTTAGTTATAACAATAAACAAAAAATATAACAAACCCGCCTCCACAAGAGGCGGGTTTTTATTTGACATAACAGCAGGAAATTTTACTGTTGATGATTAGATAACAGGAAGCACAAGAGAGCGACGCAACTAAGCTGCATAACGAACTAAAGGCGATAACAATAAATAATAACTAATGGCAGAACTAAACAAGCACAGCAAGACCTTAACGCAAGACCCTACGCAGCCGGCTGCGCAGGCTATGTATTACGCTATAGGCTTTAAAGAAGAAGATTTTAGTAAAGCCCAGGTAGGCATTGTTAGTATGGGTTGGGACGGTAACCCCTGTAATATGCACCTTAACGGGCTTGCAGACGAAGTTAAAAAAAGCGTTAACGGTGTTGAAGGTTTGCTGGGCCTGCGCTTTTATACCATTGGCGTAAGTGATGGCATAAGTATGGGTACAGATGGCATGCGTTACAGCCTTGTTAGCCGTGATTTGATTGCTGACAGCATTGAAACAAATGCGGGCGCACAATATTATGATGCGCTTATTACCATACCCGGTTGCGATAAAAACATGCCAGGCAGCTTAATGGCTATGGGCCGTTTAAACCGTCCGGGCATTATGTTGTATGGTGGCACCATTGCTCCCGGCCATTACAAAGGGCAGGATTTGAATATTGTATCTTCTTTTGAGGCGCTGGGCCAAAAAATTGCAGGCAATTTGAGTGAAGAAGACTTTAAGGGTATTGTTCGCCATTCATGCCCGGGCGCAGGCGCCTGCGGCGGTATGTATACAGCCAACACTATGTCCAGCGCTACTGAAGCCCTGGGTATGAGCTTGCCATACTCGTCATCAAACCCGGCTTTAAGCCCTGAAAAGCAAAAAGAGTGTGAGACAATAGGAGATGCTATAAAGCTGTTGCTTGAACACGATATTAAGCCGCGCGATATTATGACACGCAAGGCTTTTGAAAATGCGATTACTGTTATAATGGTTTTAGGTGGCAGCACTAACGCAGTACTGCATTTAATTGCCATCGCAAAAAGTGTTGGCGTGCCCCTTACGCAGGATGATTTTCAGGCAATTAGCAACCGTGTTCCTGTATTGGCAGATTTTAAGCCAAGCGGTAAATATCTTATGCAGGACCTGCACAACAAGGGCGGTGTACCTGCAGTAATGAAATACTTATTAAGCAAAGGGTTACTGCATGGCGATTGCCTTACTGTAACCGGCAAAACAGTGGCTGAGAATTTGGCAAATGCTCCTGATTTAAGTTTTGAGGGCGATGATGTTATTATTCACCCTCTGGAAAACCCTTTAAAGAAAACAGGACACCTGCAAATATTGTACGGCAACCTTGCCGAAGGCGGAAGCGTAGCAAAAATAAGTGGTAAGGAAGGTGAGCGTTTTGAAGGTACTGCACGTGTTTTTGATGGTGAGCACGATTTAATACGCGGCCTTGAAAGCAAACGCGTACATGCCGGCGATGTGGTAGTAATTAAAAATATTGGTCCAAAAGGCGCACCGGGTATGCCAGAAATGCTTAAGCCTACCGGCGCCATTATAGGCGCAGGTTTGGGTAAATCTGTTGCGTTAATAACAGATGGCAGGTTTAGCGGTGGTACACACGGGTTTGTAGTAGGCCATATAACGCCCGAAGCTTTTGATGGCGGCCTTATTGGCCTTGTACAGGATAATGACATTATTGAAATAGATGCGGTTAAAAATACGCTTACGTTAAAAGTGAGTGACGAGGAAATTGCGAAGAGAAGAGCGGCATGGGTACAGCCTGAGCTTAAAGCCAAAAATGGTATATTATTTAAATACGCAAAAAGTGTAAAAACCGCAGCAGAAGGTTGTGTAACCGATGAACAATAAAAAACGCTGCTAACCAGTATTTACCTTTTATTATGTCAGAAGAGAAAGTAATAAAACATACAACAAAAGCGGTACGTATTGTAACCGACAAAAAGCTGAGCCTTAAGCATAAGGTAAAGGAAATAGCTCTTGAGGTTATTATAATTGTATTTGCTGTAAGTATTACGCTGATGTTTCATAACTGGAATGATACCAGGCATGAGCATGAAATTGAAAGGGAGTTCTTGGAAGGTATAAAAGAAGACCTTAAGGCTGAAGCCGATAAGCTGGATGATAATATTAAATACTTTCAGCCGGTAGTTGACTTTTATGATACTGCGTGGCAGCAAATAAAAAGCAATAAAATTGACGGGGCGTTTTTTGATAAGAATAGCGTGCAGTTAACAAATACGATCTATTACATAGCTGATAACGGCCGGTTTGAGGGTTTTAAATCGTCAGGATATTTAAGGTTGATACGGAATCAGCAGTTGCTGAAGGATTTAATGACGTTGTATTCAATAGACATACCTTTTCAGGAGCAGATCGACAAAAACCTTTTTGCCCAGCGAAGTGCGGATTATGACAGGTATGTTGGTATAAAAGGTGTTGTAGATTCATCTGGCACGCATATTTCGCGCCTGCTAAATGACCCGGCCGTAAGGTATTTGATATCCAGGTATGTAAGCTCTCTCAATGAAAGAAAGCAGCAGCAGGCAGCCCTGGCAAAGGAAATAAGAGGTATAGTTACAGAAATTGACAAGGAATTAAAAAAATAAAAAACAGGTAACATATGTGCAACAAAATATTGGTTACGCCAAAACGAGTCAGTAAGTAGCAATAGCAGTCACGCGTTTTCGCGTTTGCATATATAAACCTTATAGTATAGTAAATAGATTAAATTCATTCTCAATAAATATAATAGTTATGAATACTATTGAACTTGCAGAAGAAATAACTGAAATAGCAGCAACACAAACACAAAACATTACTGGTAGCGAGGCTGTGTTAAAAGCATTGATAGCCGAAGGCGTAAAAACAATTTTTGGCTACCCCGGTGGCGCTATTATGCCTATATACGATGCCCTTTTTGATTACGAAAAAGAGCTTGAGCATATATTGGTTCGCCATGAGCAGGGTGCTATACATGCAGCACAGGGTTTTGCACGTACGTCAGGTAAGGTAGGTGTGGTTTTTGCAACAAGCGGCCCGGGAGCAACTAACCTGGTAACGGGGCTTGCCGATGCGCAAATTGACAGCACACCTATTGTGTGTATAACCGGCCAGGTGTTTGCGCACCTGCTGGGTACTGACGCCTTCCAGGAAACAGATGTTATAAATATTACCACGCCTATTACCAAATGGAACTACCAGGTAACTGATGCAACAGAAATACCTGCGGCGTTGGCAAAAGCCTTTTATATAGCAGGCAGCGGCCGCCCGGGCCCTGTAGTAGTTGACATTACCAAAAATGCACAGGTGCAAAAATTTGATTACAATGGCTATACGCCCTGCAAACATATACGCAGCTACAGGCCTAAGCCTATTGTGCGCAAAGAATATGTTGAAGAAGCTGCAAAGTTGATAAATTCAGCAGAGAGGCCTTTTGTAATATTCGGGCAGGGTGTCATACTGGGCGAAGCTGAAAAAGAGTTTAAAGCGTTTATTGAAAAAGGCGGCTTGCCGGCTGCATGGACAATACTTGGCCTTAGTGCACTTGAAACAAGCCACCCGCTTAATGTTGGTATGCTGGGCATGCACGGCAATTATGGCCCGAATGTTTTAACCAATGATTGTGATGTGTTAATAGCGGTGGGTATGCGTTTTGACGACCGCGTTACCGGCCGCCTTGATAAATATGCCAAGCAGGCAAAAGTTATCCACCTGGATATTGACCCTGCGGAAATTGACAAGAATGTAAAAGCGACAGTGCCGGTGTGGGGTGATTGCAAAGAGACATTGCCTTTGCTTACAGACCTGATCGAGAAAAAACAACATACTGCGTGGCTTGAAAAATTTGCTGAAGCTACCCGTAAAGAAAATGAAGCGGTAATATTTGATGAACTGCACCCGACAAAAGCTGAATTGAGCATGGGTGAAGCAATAAATGTGTTGAACGAACTTACCAAGGGCGATGCGGTAATTGTAACCGATGTTGGCCAGCACCAAATGGTAGCTTGCCGTTATGCAAAATTTGTACAAAGCAAGAGCAATGTAACAAGCGGTGGCCTTGGTACCATGGGTTTTGCATTGCCTGCCGCCATTGGTGCAAAATATGGCGCACTGGATAGAACAGTTGTTGCTATAATTGGTGATGGCGGTTTTCAAATGACGTTGCAGGAACTTGGTACTATTATGCAGTATGGCGCCGCTGTTAAAATAATTATTCTTAACAACAGCTTTCTTGGCATGGTACGCCAGTGGCAGGAGTTGTTTAATGACAGAAGATATTCTTTTGTAAATATTCAAAGCCCTGATTTTGTGATGCTGGCAAAAGCGTATGGTATTGCTGGCAGGTCAATCAGCCAAAGGGAGGACTTAAAGCATGCTATGAAAGAAATGCTTGACCACGATGGCAGCTACCTGCTGGAAATTAGGGTTGGCAAAGAGAATAACGTATTCCCGATGGTGCCTCAGGGGTGCGGGGTGGGAGAGATAAGGTTGAGGTAGAAGACGTCTCCTCCAAAAAAGGGATGTAACGAAAAATGGTTTGATTTTTAAAGCAGTTAAATACTAGTAATGCAGGACGAAATATTTACAGATATACCGGTTCAATATGAGCGCATTAAGGCGGCAACAAAAGCGCTGGCCTTTAATATGGCGAGCGATTTGTACACCGGAAGCCTGTTAAAAACACTGGCTGCATCAAGGGCGTGCTGCAGAATACTGGAGCTTGGCACTGGCAGTGGCCTTGCAACATCGTGGATATTGCAGGGCATGCATGAAGACGCAACCCTGGTTACGGTTGAAAATAATGCTGTACTGCTTGAAATAGCGCAACAGCAACTGAATGATAATCGGATTGATTTTGTATTGGCTGACGGCTACCAATGGCTTAAAGAGTATAAAGGCGAACAGTTTGACCTTGTTTTTGCTGATGCTATGCCTGGCAAATATGACTTGTTTGATGAAACATTTGCATTGGTTAAAGCAGGCGGCTTTTATATTATTGATGATATGCGGCCACAGCCTAACTGGCCGGAGGGGCATGCAGAGCGAGTCTCTGCATTTATCACAATGCTCGAGGCCAGGAAGGATATTACGCTTACAAAGCTAAATTGGTCAACAGGCATTATAGTTTGTGTTAAGGTGGCTCATACGCTGGTGAAAAAATAAAATAACTTTGCTGAATGGTACAACAGAAAGATGATATTATTCAAATACTGCTGCAGAACAAAGATGTTTTGCGCTCTTTTTGTATAAACCGTATTGGCATATTTGGTTCTTTTATGCAAGGAGTTAACACGGCAGAAAGTGATATTGATCTTCTTGTTGATTTTGAGGAAGGCAAAAAGAATTTTAAAAATTATACCGGTGCTTATCTTTTTTTAAAGAATGTTTTTGATAGGGACATTGATTTTATAACGCCAGAGTCATTAAGCCCGTATATAGGGCCATATATTTTAAATGCAATAGAATATGTCTCTTTCAATAGTTAGTCTTTTAAAACATATTAAAGATGAGCTGGAGTTTTTGATGAAGGATTCGGTAAGTTATACTTACGATTCTTTTATTAGTGATAAAAAAACTATTCTTTCATATACAAGGAGCTTTGAGATAATTGGTGAAGCTTGCAAAAATGTTCCTTTAGAGTTTAAAAATAGTTACCCTGTTATTGACTGGAAAGGTTTTGCAGGTTTAAGAGATATAATTATTCGTCAATATTTTGGAATTGACTATAATATAATTTGGGACACGGTTGTAAATGAAGTGCCTGAAACATATAAGGAAATACTGCAACTGGTGGAAATTTTAGAACAACAATAAAAACGTATTATGCAAAAACAGGAATATACAGTAACCGTTTATACTGAAAACCAAATAGGTTTATTAAACAGAATCGCAATAATATTTTCGCGCAGGAAGATAAATATAGAGAGTTTAAACACCTCGCCTTCTGAAATAGAAAGCGTGCACCGTTTTACTATTGTCATTAATGAAACAGAAGAAGTGGTACGCAAACTTTGCAGGCAAATTGAAAAGCAGGTTGAGGTGTTAAAAGCCTATTATAATACCAGTGATGAAATAGTTTGGCAGGAACTTGCCTTATATAAAGTGCCTACTGATGTTATTGCTGAAAAGGTAAAGGTTGAAAGGTTATTGCGCCAGTATGGTGCAAGGGCTGTAGTGATAAGGCATGACTATACTGTGTTTGAAACATCAGGCCACCGCGAAGAAATTGAAGGCCTTATTAAAGCGCTGGAACCGTATGGATTAATTGAATTTGTGCGCAGTGCCAGGGTAGCTATTATTAAAGCCAGTCATGGTTTTCATAAGAAGCTAAAAGAGTTTGAACGCGGCGAGCCGGGGGAAGATGTGGTGGAAAACGAATTTTTAAACCAGCAGGAAGAGGTGTTTAGCATGTAAACACCTGTCCTTAAAGAGTTAATAAGAAACACAATGCAGGATGTAATACCAATGTTGAGTTACGAAGATGGCTTTGCAGCATTGGCCTGGCTGAAGGCGGCATTTGGTTTTACGGAAAATGAGGAGATGCGTTTTACAGACCCTGAAGGCCGAATAAGCCACGCAGAGTTGCATGCGGGTAATAGTGTAATTATGATGGCAGCATCAAACCCGGCATATGAAAATAACAACAGGCACAGAGGGCATTGCAGTTATGCTGACAAGTGGTTGCAGGTGCCATGGATAATAAATGGCCTGCTGGTATATGTGGATGATGTGGATGCACATTTTAAGAGGGCTAAAGAAAACGGCGCGGAGATATTATCTGGTATTGAAGACAGCTTTCCAGGTAAACGGTACAGGTGTGCAGACCTGGAGGGACAACGGTGGATGTTTATGGAGAGAAGCTGACCTGGATTTTACTGATTTGCGAATGATCGGGTAACCGATTGTAAATCGCAACATAGGATAACCAGGCCAATCAGAGGAATCCTGGGCAAAATTAAAATATATGGTTATAGGCATGGTACTCTTTCCGGCGCTTACACAACTGGACCTTACTGGCCCGTATGAAGTGTTTGTTAGAATGCCAGGCACAAAAGTTCTTTTAATTGCTGAAACATTAAATGCTGTAAAAAGCGACAAGGGCCTTAGCATATTGCCCGATATTACCATTGCGGAAGCCCCACAGGTTGATATATTGTTTGTGCCGGGTGGTAACGGGGTGTTTGAAGCGATGCAAAGTAAAGTCATGATGACTTTTTTGCAAAAGCAGGCTTCAGGTGCAAAATATGTAACATCTGTATGTACGGGCGCATTGGTACTGGCTGCGGCGGAACTGCTTAACGGTTATAAAGCCACCACGCATTGGTTATCGCTGAAGTTACTGGCGCTTTTTGATATAGAGGTGGTTGAGGAAAGGGTGGTAGTTGACAGAAACCGCATAACAGCCGGTGGTGTTACTTCAGGTATTGATTTTGGGTTGTACCTTGCGGCATTGTTGTATGGCGAGGAGCAGGCAAAAGAGATACAACTGATGCTGGAGTATAACCCGCAACCGCCATTTAATGCGGGCTCGCCAAAAACAGCTGGGGAAGAAATTGTGGCAAGGGTTGTTGCTGACAGGAAACAAATACAGGCTGAACGGGAAGAAATGATTAAAATGGTATTTGTTTAGAAGGCATAGTAAAAGTATTTAAACATATTGCTGAGCATATAACAGAACGCACAAGTAAGCGGCACTCCGAAGGAGTCTTTCGGCCAACTAAAGATGAACAACGACATATAGCTTGAAAACAACATTTTAAAAACCAACTCTCATATTTTAAAAACTGGCCTGGATGTCCACCACGGCGGACGGCGGCTAAAAACAACAAACAATGGCAAAATTAAATTTCGGCGGTGTAGAAGAAAACGTAGTTACCCGCGACGAATTTCCGCTTAGCAAAGCACAGGAGGTATTGAAAAATGAAACTATAGCAGTTATAGGTTACGGTGTGCAAGGCCCCGGCCAGGCGCTTAACCAGCGCGATAACGGCATTAACGTTATTGTTGGCCAGCGTAAAAGCAGCAAAACGTGGGATAAAGCAATTGCCGACGGCTTTGTGCCGGGCGAAACATTGTTTGAAATTGAAGAAGCCCTTGAGCGTGGCACTATTATTTGTTACCTGCTTAGTGATGCTGCCCAAATACAATTGTGGCCTACAGTTAAAAAGCATTTAACCGCCGGTAAAGCATTATACTTTTCACACGGTTTTGGTATAACATTTAACGAGCAAACAGGCATTATACCACCGGCTGATGTTGATGTGTTTTTAGTTGCCCCTAAAGGCAGCGGTACATCACTACGCCGTATGTTTTTACAGGGCCGCGGCTTAAACAGCAGCTATGCCATTTTCCAGGATGCTACAGGCAAAGCAAAAGAAAGGGTTATTGCCCTTGGTATTGCTGTAGGCAGTGGCTACCTGTTTGAAACAAACTTTAAAAAAGAAGTGTACAGTGACCTTACCGGCGAACGCGGTACGTTAATGGGCGCTATACAAGGCATATTTGCTGCACAATACCAGGTGTTGCGCGATAAAGGGCACACCCCATCTGAAGCATTTAATGAAACAGTAGAAGAACTAACACAATCATTAATGCCGCTGGTTGCTGAAAACGGTATGGACTGGATGTATGCCAATTGCAGCACAACAGCACAGCGCGGTGCGCTTGACTGGTGGAAGAAGTTTAGGGATGCAACTGCCCCTGTATTTAAAGAATTATATGAAAGTGTTGCGGCAGGCCACGAAAGCCAGCGCAGTATTGACAGCAACAGCCAGCCTGATTACCGCGAAAAACTGAACGAAGAATTACGCGAACTGCGTGAAAGTGAAATGTGGCAGGCTGGTAAAACAGTGCGCTCACTTCGTCCTGAGAACCAGTAATTTTTGTATTAACAATACAATTTAATAGCAAGGATGGCATTTTTTAAGTAAGATGCCATCCTTATGTTTATATAAAATAAGTAGTTTTCCATAAATAATGTTCTATGGAAGGAAATGTACCAGCCGAAAATGTAGAAGTAGAATCTGTAATACCGCAGCCGGCGCCGCACAAAAAAGAATTACCGGAGGTAATTACAGTACGCAACTTTAAAGAGTATGTTGGCGAAGCATTGCTTATAATATTTAGCGTGCTGTTGGCATTGGGCGTTACAGAACTGATTGATAGCTGGCATGAAAAACAGCAGGCAAGGGAAGTATTACATGAGTTAAGAGAGGAAATAATGCATAACAAAGAGTCTGAGGAAATACAGTATGCATATCATATACAGGTGCTGAAAAATATTGACTCCGCAATGCGTAACCCTGCTTATGCCGCCAGGGTTATTGATAGCGGCTATTTTCATTTGGATAGTATTGCCCCGCATGGCGTGATGTACAGGGATTTGAGCGATGTAATGTGGCAAATTGCCAGGCAAAACAATATTTTCTCTAAAATTGATTTAAGCACCTATAGCCTGCTCACTGAAATTTATGATGACCAGCGAAGGATTACGGGTGCCGAAGAAAAGATTGGCGCGGTACTGCTGTCTTGGGAGTCGCGTAAAATAGAGAACAGGCGTACCACACTTATTATAATGCGCGACAATTACAAAGGGTGGGCGGTTGACAGGGCGCCGGGGTTGATAGGCCAATATGATAAAGCTATAAAAGCGTTGGAGAAGTATTGAATGTTGAATTTGTGGGTTTTAGAAAATGAATTAATTTTAAGCTATGAAAGAAATTACTTTTTTAGTAAATGAGGCAGAAGAAGGTGGCTATTATGCACAGGCTGCCGGGTTGGGAATTTTTGCTGAAGGAGAAACTATTGATGAGTTAAAAAGAAAACATACGTGGTGGGATAGACTGCTATTTTGATAACGCCAAAGACGCTCCCATATTTGCACATCTGCATTTTGTACGTGACGAAATAATGGCTTTATGAAGACGCCACGTGATATATCTGGAAAAGATATAATCAAAGCATTAAAAACGTATGGTTATGAAGTAGTTCGCCAGAACGGAAGCCATATTATGATAACGACACAAAGGGAAGGGGAGCATCATTTAGCAATACCTAACCACAATCCCCTTAAAATAGGCACTCCTAATGCAATTATAGCCAGGTTGCCAGTCATTTTAAAGCATCAAAAGAAGATGTGCTAAAGCATTTATTTGGATAATTTTATTCGTCATTGATTATATTATGACAACAGAAGGCAATTATCAATTAAACTACTCTGCAGCTAAAGAGCGGTTAAAGAAAATAGTGAACAGAACACCGCTGCAAAAAAATAATAATCTCTCCCGCAGGTATAAAGCCAATGTTTATTTAAAAAGGGAAGACCTGCAAATTGTGCGCAGCTACAAACTGCGGGGCGCCTATAATATGATGAGCACTTTGTCTGCCGAAACACTAAAGCAGGGTGTTACAACCGCCAGCGCAGGCAACCATGCACAGGGCTTTGCCTATAGTTGTAAAAAGCTGCATGCAAAAGGCATAATATTTATGCCAATTATAACCCCAAAGCAAAAGGTAAACCAAACCATGATGTTTGGTGAAGATAACATTGAGATTGTATTGGTGGGAGATACATTTGATGACTGTGCAATAGCAGCTAAACAATATACTGAAGCGCATGGCATGACGTTTATTCCACCGTTTGATGATTACCGCATTATTGAAGGCCAGGCCACGGTAGGGATGGAAATACTGGAAGACCTTGATGATATTGATTACCTGTTTGTACCCGTTGGGGGCGGCGGATTGTCCTCAGGGGTTGGCAGCTATTTTAAAGCCAACAGCCCGCAAACAAAAATAGTAGGCCTTGAGCCGGAAGGTGCACCCAGCATGACTGAAGCTTTTAAAGCTGGCCACCCTGTAATACTGGCGAGCATTGATAAATTTGTTGATGGCGCTGCTGTTAAGCGTGTGGGCGATATTACTTACGGCATTTGTAAAGAAGTTTTAACTGAAATGCATTTGGTGCCTGAAGGCAAAATATGCACCACCATTTTAAAACTGTACAATGAAGATGCAATAGTGGCAGAGCCAGCAGGTGCATTGAGCATTGCCGCATTGGATGATTATGCAGGTGTAATAAAAGGTAAAACAGTTGTTTGTATTATAAGCGGAAGCAATAATGATATTGACAGGATGCCCGAGATAAAAGAACGCAGCCTGCAATATGAAGGGTTGAAACATTATTTTCTGGTACGGTTTGCACAGCGCCCCGGCGCCCTGCGCGAATTTTTAAACCATGTGCTTGGCCCTCAAGATGATATTACCCGCTTTGAATACATTCAAAAAACTAATAAAGAAAGCGGGCCTGCACTTGTAGGGTTAGAATTGCAAAACAGGAATGACTACACTGGCTTAATTGCCCGCATGCACCAGTACAACATTGATTTTACTGAATTAAATAAGAACGATACCTTGTTTGGGTATTTGGTGTAGTTGTTATTCAATAAAATATCCCAGTTCTTTAAGGCGGCTTTTAAATGTTGCCATATTGTCTGGCTCAACAATAATGTGAAAGCCCTCTGCTTTGTAAATAGCGTTTTTCAACACAACATCCTTTGCTATGGCGTTTTGCAAAGCTTTATCTTCCGGCGGTATTTTAAATACAGTTATTAAACTTCTTTCATTCACTTTGCCTGCGTTTTTTTGCCATTCTGTAAAAATACTTTCCCAATATTTTGGTATTGCCGTCCCGATTGTTTTTTTAAACCTTTGTATTTTTTCGTCAATACTTTTCCTTGTTTTACAATCTTTAAAAAATATGGCGCTCGTTACACGGTAGCGCCCCGGCCCTTCTTTAACGGTATAGTTTGCCAGCATAACATCTGTTATATTTAAGTCGCCTTCAGCCAGTATTGTCATATTATCCTGGCCTAAGTAAAGCTTATTTTGTGGCGGGGCGTATGTTTCTTCATAGCTGTTTGTTATGCCTAATATATATTCACCTAATGCAGTTAGCCTAATATATTGTAACCCGTCGTAAGGCGAATAATAAGTTTCATTAAGTTTTGATATGTTTATTTCGCTATAATTTATTTCGAGAAGGCCAAATGCCGCCAATAAAAAAAGCGACCCATTTATATATGGCAGGTGAGCCAGTAAATTGCTGTTTGATGAGACAGACATCTTTGCAAGTCCGCCATACCTTGACTCTGCCTCAAAATAAATATAGTTGTTTATAACAAAATCTTCTATCGCTTTTATTTTTATGCTTCTAAACAAAATGTAATTATGAATGTTAGCTGCACTTATCCATTTGCCGCGGGGCAATTTTTTAAGCAGTTCAAGTAATAATGTAAAGGCCGTATTGTCATGCAAATATTTTTCAGCATGTGCCCATCCTTTTAAATGGGTTAGCAGCAATTGTGGTATATATATGCTTTCGTAATGCCCGGTAAATAATGTTTTAAGTAAATCAACATTGTTAACGTTTATGTCCTTAATCTTTACATTAAACAACATGCCTGCTATAAATTGCAGGCGCATATTTTTTAAGGCATCGGCCCCGTAAAATTCTGCTACCGTTAAACTCTTCCGCATTTTGTTTATTGAGGCATCATTAGGCCTGCCTGAATTTGTATATTTGATATTACCCTGTAAATGATACGACACTATGGAAGGCATTTCCTGTAAAATTTGCATCTCGCCATTAAACAGGTTCCAGGTATTTTCAATGTTGTCAACAGGTATAAAATAATAATGCTCTGGCTTTGGATAATACTCAATAATTATTTCCTTCAATACCTTGGGTAAAAAAATAATGAAATCCCAGTTCTCAGCTCCTGACCAATACTTTAATTCTTTAACTCCAAAAATGTACAACCCGGGTGTTATTTGTGGCCTGGAATAATATGTTCTGTTTGCAGGCCACCGAATAAGGGTTGTACCTGTTAGTTTTTCAGCTTCGCTAATATGTAAATATTCCTGCCAAAGTAATATTTCAAACAATTGCTGAATATGTAAAGGAAGCGTTTTAACGAACAAATGAAATATTTCTTTGGATTGGTAAACAGAAAAGCAAAACTCAACTAACTCCGCCTTATTAAGTTGCTTTTTATTTCTTATTTTTTCAACAGCGATTTTTAATGAAGGGATGTCAGGTAATATTAGATCGAATTCGGCTTCATGCTTTATATAAAATTTTTTAACAAAAGAAAACGAATCTGTTTCAAGGTGGCTTTTGCTAAATGTTTCCTTCAATTGCTCCATTTGCATGTTGCTTATCATACTTGTGCCTTAGTTTAGGTTTTTTAATAAGAAAGTTGACTGCGCCATTTAATTATGCATTGCCCAAAATAAAATTAATATCGTCTTCAGTTATCGCTTTCAGTGATGCACTGTCAGCTGAGATGATATTATTAAAAATCTCGGCTTTCTTTTCCTGTAACTGCAATATCTTTTCTTCTATACTGCCCCTGCTAATTAGTTTGTAACTTAAAACCGTTTTATCCTGCCCTATACGGTGGCTGCGGTCAATGGCCTGGTTTTCTGCGGCTTTGTTCCACCAGGGGTCAAAAATAAATACCATGTCGGCAGCCGTAAGGTTTAAACCAGTGCCCCCGGTTTTAAGTGTAAGTAAAAAAACTTTACAGTTGTTAGTGCCCTGAAATTTATCAACCATTTGTTGCCGGTTTTTTGTACTGCCACTCATGGCAACATATTCAATGCCCTGCTCATCAAGCTTTTCGCCAATTAAATCAAGGGCATTAAGATAATTTACAAATACAAGCACCTTATGGCCATTTGCAATTGCGTCGATAAGCTGCTCAATAAGTAATTCAATTTTTGGGGAAGAGATTTTGTTATTGCTTTGCGACTCTGGAATTGATGCAATTTGCCTTAGCTCATTCAACGCCTGGAAAACAAAAAACTGCGCCTGCTGTATACCCTTGCTGGCTATTTGCGCATCTATTGCTTCTTTATAAAATTGCCTGCGCTGTTCATAAAACCGTTGCTGTTCAGCACTCATCTCTACGTATAAAACCTGTTCTATTTTATCCGGAAGTTCTTTTAAAACATCTTTTTTAAGGCGCCGTAATATAAACGGGTATATTTTTTTTCGCAACTCGGCAGTCACCTCTTTATCGTTATTTTTTTGTACAGGCGTTAAATAATACTGGTTAAAATTATCAAAGCTGCCAAACATAGCGGGGTTTAAAAACCTAAACAGGGAATATAGTTCACCAAGGTTGTTTTCTATAGGTGTTCCACTAAGTGCAAGCCGGTGTTTGCTTTGCAGCAACATCACAGCCTTTGATATTTGCGCCTGCATGTTTTTTATATTCTGCGATTCATCCAGTATAATATAATAAAACCCCTTTTCTTTCAGTTGTTCAATATCGCTGCGCATGGTACCATAAGTAGTAAGTATTACCTGTGCCTTAAAAGCATCATCAAGGTTTCGTTGTGTATTGTAGTAAGTATAAAAACTTATTTGTGGGGCAAATTTTTCCAGTTCTTTCTCCCAGTTAAACAGTAGGCTTTTAGGCATTACAATTAATGAAGGTGTTTTTTGTTTAGGGTACACTGCAGCAAGCATGCAAATAGCCTGCAATGTTTTGCCAAGGCCCATATCGTCTGCCAGGCAGCCGCCAAGGTTGTGTGCATGCAGGTAATGCAGCCACATAAAGCCGTGTTGCTGGTATGGCCGCAGGCTGGCTTTTAGTTTTGGCAGTTTTAAAGGCTGGTTATATAAAGCATTAAACCCTTCAAAAAAGCTGCGTGGGCTGCCTGGTGTATTTTCGCCTATTTTTTCATCAATAAGTTCTTCAACAAGCGGCAGGTCGAAAAAAGAAATATTCACCTTTTCTTTTTTCTTTTTAAAAAGCCTTTGCAGCTTTTGCATATATGCTTCATTCACAAGGGCATGTGTGCCGTCGCTTAGCTGTATGTATTTGTTTTTGTTGTATTGGTTAAGCGCATCGCTAAGCGAAAATTTTTCCTGGTTAAAATGTAGAGAGGCATCGCCTTCTAAAAAATCTATACCGTGAGATAAACTGAGTTCAAGCCTTGGTTTTACAGTGCTTATTTTATATGTTTTCAATTTTTCCGCGCCTATAATATTATATACACCAAGCAAGGCCGGTAAGTCGTTATAAATAAAAGCGGCAGCTATTTCCTTGTCAACAATAAGTGTGTCTTCAAATTCGGTAATGCCTGCTGTTTTTTTTCTGCCCTGTTTGGGTATGTGTTTTTGCAAAAGCGCATATATTGCTTCCCGTGCCTCGTAAGCCGGTGTTTGCTCAAGGGGCCTTACTTCAACTATCTTTTCCATCTCGTTCACCAGTGCATAACATTCAAGTTCATATTCATCCAAAAAGCCTGCCTCTATACCCGGCAAAACTTGTGATAAGCGAATATGTAAAGCTTCGGCCTCATCAATTTTTTCAAAAATCAATACTGTTTTGGTTGTTATAGGTTCTTTTGAAAAAACTGTAGTAAATAAAGAATATTGTAATTGCACATTTTGAATAAATGTAAAAAACAGTGATAGCAGTTTGGGTAAATCATCTGCAACTATTGTTGTATTAAATAATGAAAATATCCTATGGTTTTTGCCCAATGCTTCTATTGTATATAAGGAGCTATTTGTGTACACATAGCTTTCTGTTACAATTTTAAAATCTGGCACTTCTGCTTCATTTGCAGCAAGCAGCAGGGTTTGTGCCGTTATTCTTCCCTTATCGGGATTTTCTGTTAGCCGAAATTGTATTGTTGCCGTACCCGGCACAAGGGTTATACTGTTGCCGGTATCATCAAAAAGTAATCCTGTTTGCAATATTTGCTCAATTAAATAAGGGTGCTCATCCAGGTAAATATTGCCCGCATCATTATCCCAATTTATAACAAAATCGGTTTTCTCTTTTACCTGTTGTATTAATTTTAGGGCGTTTCGTACCGCACCTTTATAAAAAGAATAGTCGGCTTCAACGGGTTTTCCCTTCTTGTCAATAACCTGCACATAACTTCCGTTGTCATCAAATAACAAAACAAAACTAACCGGCTGGCCGTGGCCTGCGAAAATGCCGGAAACTTCTTTTTTATTTTTCTTTAAAACGTCAAATAAAATTTTTGGTTGCATATATGGTACTATAGAATAGCAAATGTAAAATATCTGGATAGTGGCTATTTAAGGAAATTATACACAATTAAAAGTAGTTGTCCCGGGGGGATAGTTAAATTTTAGAATATTATACTAATAGTTAAATAAAATTTAATAAAAAATAAATGTTGTTGTAAATTATCTAACCCTTATATTTGTATCCTACTAATGAACAAAAGGCACAATCATATTATCTCTTCCTCTTCTGCTGTAGCAATGCCGGCTACAACAACATTTATTACAACAACCCTGTAAAGGGTTAAAAATCATCATATCGCCACCTGGCCTCCTGTATGGGAGTGAAAACAAAGAAAATGATTATTGTATTACATGCTAAATAGCTAATTGCCGGTAGCATTATTAAAATAATCGTCACCAACAAAATAGCATGGCTTAATCAAGATAACTTTTTATGGTAAATAGTAATTCAAATGTTTTTGCCAATACCCCTTTAGGGGCAGGGGCTAAAGTTTTAAAGTTTGGCGGTTCATCTGTAGCAAATGCAGAAAATATACAAAAGGTAGTTAGCATAGTTAAAAATAATAAGGAAGAACAGGTTATAGTTGTATCTGCATTAGGCGGTGTAACAGACCAGTTGCTTAAAGCCGGTGCGCTTGCTGCTGTTGCTGATGAAGCCTATAAAGAAGTGCTGCTGCAACTGGAGAAAAAACATCTTGACACCGCCCGTGCCTTGTTGCCTGTTACACACCAAAGCGCCTGCCTTAGCATGGTTAAAACGCATTGCAACCAGCTTGAAGAAATTTGCAACAGCATATTCTATTTAGGCGAGTTATCGCCACGTATTAAAGACCGCATAGTAAGCTACGGTGAGTTATTGTCTTCCAAAATTATTTCGGCATATATGTTGTCTGCAGGGGTTGACCACGAGTGGGTCGATTCCCGTACGGTTATTAAAACCAACAGCAACTTTGGCTTTGCTGCGGTTAACTTTAGTGTTACCAACGATTTGATAGCCTATAAAATATCAGCATCCGGCAAAAAAATATTTTTAGCGCCGGGCTTTATTGCCAGCGATGAGCATGGGCATACAACAACATTGGGCCGTGGTGGCTCAGACTATACAGCAGCCATATTTGCCGCTGCCGTACATGCTGCCTGCCTGGAAATTTGGACTGACGTTACCGGCATGATGACTGCCGATCCGCGCTGGGTGCCCAACGCAAAAACTATCAGCCATATATCTTACCGCGAGGCTATGGAGTTGTCGCACTTTGGGGCAAAAGTTATTTACCCGCCAACCATACAGCCGGTAATGAAGTTGAATATACCTACCTGGATAAAAAATACTTTTGCTCCCAATGAGGCAGGAACCGTGATGGGTGAAGTATCTGCCATCTCAACCGGAAGCAGCGAGGATGGTATTATAACCGGAATATCGAGCATAAACAGCGTGGCCTTATTAAGCCTTGAAGGCAGCGGCATGGTGGGTATACCCGGCTTTAGTAAAAGATTGTTTGAAGCGCTTGCCAGCGAGAAGATAAATGTTATACTTATTACACAAAGCTCATCCGAACATTCAATTTGCGTGGCCATTAATACTGCCGATGCCATTAAGGCAAAAGAGAGTGTTGACGCTGCGTTTGAAGTAGAGATAAACCAGGGTAAAGTTGAGCCTATAAAAGTTGAGCACGACCTTTCAATAATTGCATTGGTGGGCGATAAAATGAAAAGCCACCCGGGCATTAGCGGAAGAATGTTTGATGCACTTGGCCGAAACGGTATTAACGTAAGGGCCATAGCACAGGGTTCATCTGAAAGAAACATCTCTGCAGTAATTGCCGCAGCTGATGTTAAAAAAGGCGTGAACGTTTTGCACGAAGCTTTTTTTGAAACAGCACATAAGCAGCTAAATATATTTATTGTTGGCGCCGGCAATGTAGGTGGCAAACTATTGGCCCAGCTAAAACAACAGCAGCCATTTTTATTGAAACATTTAAACCTGCAGGTACGTGTTACCGGTATTGCCAACAGTAAAAAAATGCTGTTTGCTGATAACGGTAATGAAATAGACTTAAATAACTGGAAAGAGCAATTAGACAATGCGCAGGATAATAACCTTGATGTGTTTGTTGAAACTGTGATACATAAAAATCTGCGCAACTCAGTATTTGTAGATGTTACTGCTAACGCGGAAGTTGCAACTGTATATGGGAGGCTGCTTGAGAAAACAGTATCTGTTGTTGCATGTAATAAAATTGCGGCCTCGTCTTCTTATGAAAGCTATAGCAAATTAAAATCCCTGTCCAGCGAGTTTAATGCACTGTTTTTATTTGAAACCAATGTGGGTGCGGGCTTGCCGGTGATAGGCACTTTGAACGATTTAAGAAGAAGCGGTGATGTGGTTAACAAAATACAGGCTGTTTTATCAGGCACATTAAACTTTGTGTTTAACAACTATGACGGCAGCAGGCCTTTTGCAGATGTAGTAAAACAGGCGCAGGACGAAGGCTACACTGAGCCAGACCCACGCCTTGACCTTGGTGGCACTGATGTTATGCGCAAAATAATGATACTGGCACGCGAAGCAGGGGAAAAGATAGAGATGGATGATATTACCAACAACAGCTTTTTACCAGCCAGTTGCTTTGAAGGCAGTGTGAGCGATTTTTATACAGAGATGGCAAAACATGAGAGCCATTTTAAAGCTTTGTATGATGAAGCTGCGGCCAAAGGCTGCAAGCTAAAATTTGTTGCCAACTTTAATAACTTCCCTTTAAAGTATGGGGGCATACAAGCTTCAGTTGGGCTGCAACATATTGCTGCGGATAGTGACTTTTATCATCTGTACGGTAAAGATAACATTGTACTTTTCCATACACAGCGCTACCCTGAGCAGCCTTTGGTTGTAAAGGGCGCCGGCGCCGGTGCGGATGTAACTGCCAGCGGTGTATTTGCAGATATAATTAGGGTAGCGAGGGTGTAATGCGAACGCTCCGGCCCCCTCTAAATCTCCCCCCAAAGGGGAGACTTTGGGAACGGCGTAAAAAATTTATTACGCGCTTTTTTTGAAGACTAAAATTTTGTGATGACAGATAGAAATGAACCTGCTATTAAGGCCTCCCATTTGGGGAGAGGTTTGGAGGGGGCCGGTGGCTTAGGCTCCCGCTCCGTTTCAGTTCTCTCGCCAGCTACTGTTGCCAATGTAGTATGCGGCTTTGATATATTGGGCTTTGCGTTAAACGACCCCAACGATGAACTTACTATACAATTAAGTGACGAGCCTGGCGTGCACATAATAAACAGGGACGACTTTAACCTGCCCACTATTGCAGAAAAAAATGTAAGTGGCGCGGCCTTGCTTGCACTGCTGGATGAAACGCCGGATGTAAAGGGCTTTACATTGTACAGCAAAAAGCATATTATGCCTGGCAGCGGTATTGGCTCAAGCGCGGCGAGTGCCGCCGGTAGCGTGGTAGCTGCAAATCAATTACTGGGCAATCGTTTTAGCAAACAACACCTTGTACGATTTGCCATGTTTGGCGAAAAGGTTGCCAGTGGTGTAAAGCATGCTGATAATATAGCGCCATGTATTTATGGCGGTGTTACGTTAATACGCAGCATACACCCGCTGGATATTGTAAGCATTGATGCACCGCCACTGCATGTAACGGTAGTGCACCCGCAAATTGAAGTGCGCACCAGTGATGCGCGCCAGATACTAAAGCAGCAGGTGCTGTTAAAGGATGCTATTAAACAATGGGGTAATATAGCAGGGCTTGTAACTGGCTTCTTAAAAGGCGATTATGATTTGATAGGGCGCAGTCTTGAAGATGTTATTATTGAGCCTGTGCGCAGCATATTGATCCCCTGTTTTGATGAAGTAAAAAGAAATTGTAAGGAGGCTGGCGCATTGGGTGGCGGTATATCCGGCTCAGGGCCATCTATTTTTATGTTGAGTAAAGATGAAACTACTGCTTACGCGGTTGAAACTGTAATGAAAGCCGTATATGAACGCATAGGTATAGCGTACCATACACATGTAACAACGATAAATATGGATGGGGTAAGAACCAATCCCGTACCCCTAAAGGGGAATGATTAGCGGCGTGGTTTACGATTGGCTGCGCAAAAATTTTAAGCATCTTAAAAATGCCCATTTATGAATAACGAGAACAATAATATTTTACAATACGCACCTTTAATACAAGAGATAGGTTCTATTCAAACACCATCTCTTGAGCATAAAGATTCTTTTGGGAGTGAGTATAGCGCTCAAAATGGTTCTTTAGGCGCCGGGGTTTATTATAGCCTTAACCATAATGCACCTAAAGCAACTTTTGCAGAGGCAACAGTAAAAGGCCAGGCGCCTGATAAAGGCTTGTATTTCCCCAAACAAATACCCAAACTGCCGGAAGGCTTTATTGAAAACCTGCGCAACTATTCCAAAGAAGAAATTGGCGTTATTGTAATGAGGCCGTATGTGGGTAATGCTATACCGCTTGCTGAACTGGAACGCATTATAAGCGAGACTGTAAATTTTGATTTCCCTTTAGTTAAGGTTACGGATGATATTTATTCGCTTGAGCTTTTTCACGGGCCAACACTGGCATTTAAAGATGTTGGTGCAAGGTTTATGAGCCGCTGCCTGGGCTATTTTAACCGTAACAATAATAACCACACCACGGTGTTGGTTGCAACCTCCGGCGATACCGGTGGCGCAGTAGCCAATGGCTTTTTGGGTGTTGAAGGTGTTGATGTTGTTATACTATATCCATCAGGTAAGGTTAGCCCTATACAGGAGTTGCAGTTAACTACATTAGGACAGAACATTAAGGCACTTGAAGTAGATGGAACATTTGACGACTGCCAGGCAATGGTTAAGCGTGCATTTACTGATAACGACCTGAATAGTAAGCTAACATTAACATCAGCCAACTCAATTAACGTGGCCCGCTGGTTGCCGCAACAGTTGTATTACTTTTTTGCGTACCGGCAGTGGCAGTATAACGAGCCGCCTGTTATTTGTGTGCCCAGTGGTAACTTTGGCAATGTATGTGCAGGCCTTATTGCACATTTAAGCGGCCTGCCTGTAAAGCATTTTATTGCCGCATGCAACGCCAATGATGTTGTGCCTGAATTTTTGCAAAGCGGCGAATATATTCCAAAGCCTGCAGTTGCAACAATAAGCAACGCAATGGATGTAGGCAACCCCAGCAACTTTGTACGTATAATGGAAATGTTTGGCCAAAGGTTAGGCGATGTTAAACGTATATTAAGCGCTGTTAGTGTTGATGATGTTACTACTGAGCAAACCATTAAGCAGGTATACAACCAGCAACACTATATGCTTGACCCGCATGGTGCAGTTGGGTATTATGCATTGAAAGAATACCTGCAACAACACCCTGGTGATAAAGGGATATTTTTAGAGACCGCCCACCCGGTAAAATTTCCTGAAGTGGTTGAAAAAGCTACCAATACAAAAATACCTTTTCCCGGCAGTGTACAACACCTTTTGCATCAGCCGAAGCAAAGCGTTAACATGCCTGCAAGCTTTGATGCATTGAAAGAATGGTTGATGAATACCAACCGGTAATTGGAGCTTATCAACATAGTGTAGCTATTGTATAAATGAGTTGAGATATATTACTGAAATGCCGCTTATTATGCGGCATTTTGTTTTTACTTTTTTTCACAAATCTTATTAGTTTTGCCGCGCTTTTATTTTGCCTGCCGCTTAAACTTTAAAACAACCGGAGTTATGAAAACACTACTGCTTTTTATTTGTATTGCATTAACTGCACAGGTATTTGCTCAAGACCAAACAGTAAAAGGGCTACAGGATGAATCAACAAGTAAAGCCATAGCAAAAGATGCCAATGATACACTTAAAAGAACATGGAAAGTAGGTTCTTTACTGGGCTTTAACCTTTCGCAGGCGTCGCTTAGCAATTGGGCTGCCGGCGGCGATAATTTTGCGTTATCATTCAATGCTTTTATAAATGCACATGCATATTATAAGAAGGGAAGAAACAGTTGGGACAATATACTTGATGTTAACCTTGGCTATTTAAAAACCACCAGCATAGGTGCACGCAAAACCGACGACAGAATTGACCTTTTATCAAAGTATGGCTATGCGCTTAACCCAAAGCTAAATTTGTCGGGGTTGTTTAATTTTCGCTCGCAGTTTTTTAAAGGGTATAACTATAACAGCGATGGCACTAAAATATATTCATCAAACTTTCTTGCACCGGCTTATGTACTGGTAAGTGCGGGCCTTGACTATCATCCTGCTAAAGGCCTTTCTATTTTTGCTTCGCCTATAACAACACGCTGGTTAATTGTTAATGATGATAGTTTGTCTGCGCAGGCTGCCTATGGTGTTGACACAGGCAGAAAAAGTAAAAACGAAATAGGTGCATTTGTTACGGTTAACTATACCACCCCGCTTAATAAAATAGTATCCTATACCGGCAGGGTTGACCTTTTTAGTAATTACAAGCATAACCCGCAGAATATAGATTTTTACATGACGAATATGTTTGTGGCAAAACTGTCAAAAGTGCTGTCAGCAACATGGAGCTTAGACCTTATTTATGATGATGATGTAAAGTTGTTTGGAAAGAATAATAACTCGGCGGCTATGCAGTTAAAGTCGTTGATAGGGGTAGGGTTATTGGTTAAGTTGTAGAAGCACTATTTGCAGGCTATACTTTTGTTGGTGAGTCTGCATACATTATTCATCAACGGAGAACTCCGCCTTTACCAGGAATCCTTTTGCTATCCCCTCTTTTAGGGTTGAGGCCTATCGCTTACCTTTGCGCCCGCAATGACTACACATACCCCTGCAAAAGGCGCGGCCCGTGGTTATGCAGCAATTGTTTCGGCTGCTATGATATGGGGCATAAATGGAACGCTTGTACAGTTTGCACTGCACAGCAGAAATTTAAATATTGAATGGCTGCTTACCGTGCGCCTGCTTATACCCGGTTTAATATTGCTTGCAATTGCATTGGCAAAACACGGGCCTAACAGCCTGGGCGATATATGGAAAAACGGGAAAGACGCCATAGCGCTTATTGCTTTTACCATAGGGCTTGTAGCAGTGCAGTACACTTTTTTAGCGGCAATACGAACATCAAATGCGCCGACGGCTACTATTTTGCAGTTCTCCGCGCCGGCAGTAGTAGCAGCTTATTACGTGGCCAGCGGCAAAAAGGTACCAAAGGCAAGAGATATTTTGGTAATCATCCTGGCCATTGCGGGTACATTTTTAATAGCCACACACGGCAACATACATACTATAGTTATCTCTCCCGCAGCGCTTGCGTGGGGGCTGGTATCAGCCTTGGCGCTGGCTTTTTATTCCATACAGCCTGTGCGTATTTTGCATAAGTACAACCCTGATGTTGTGGTAGGCTGGGGTATGCTTTTGGGAGGCATGGCATTTTGCGGTGTGCATGCACCGTGGCAAATAAGCGGCGAATGGGATATATACACTATACTGGTCGTTGCCTTTATTGTATTGCCCGGCGGGCTGGTGGCCTTCTCGCTATACCTGCGTGGCGTAAAGCTTATTGGCGGTTATATTGCCATGCTGCTAACATCGTTTGAGCCGCTTACCGCAACAGTTATCTCCATACTTTGGCTGCATGTGCGTTTTGGCCTGCCCGAAGTAATTGGAGGTTTGCTTATAGTGTCAACTATATTTTTGCTGCCAAGGGAGAAGGATGGATGATTTTTTTCTCGTTCTGAAATTATCTTTTATAATATATTTGGCTGACTAAAATAAACCCTGAACATGAAATACTTTTTTGCAATTCTTGTGGCTATAACAACATTTTTAATCTCAAATGGGCAATCAAAATTAAAGACCAAAGCGCCTGCCGATACGCTTTTAAATAAGATACTAAAAGATTTACCTCATGGAATGCAGGATGAGTTTTTGAAAGAATACAAAAAAATGTCTCCTGAACAGAAAAAAACGATGTTACAGTTCTCGGAGTTTGTTTCTTCCGTGCCGAAAAGTAGTAAGAAGCAACTAATTCAAAATATTGATACCAATTACAATAACGTATTAGCCCTTAAAAATTTTTTTCGTAAAATTGTTCCTGCTAACTATTCAATTTATATCGAATTTAAACCGCCCGAAAAAATGCTGAAGCTTGATGAAAGTATAGATTTTTGGGTATTTAAAAAGATAAGCGATTCTACGCAAGATGAGACGATTTTCCAGGAATGGAACGTTGAATTAAGGTCCGCAAAATTAGATAGCTTATTGGCCTTAACACCACTCAACAGAAGTAATTTGCAGGAATTGCGAAATTATCTGGATAAAGCAAATTGCATCTCAATTAGCAATCGTGATATTTGCGAAATTGGCTATGCCAGGAGTGGGATGGGGAAATATTCTTATTTAATTTTTGATAATGCTTTAAGCGACGAAGAAAAAAAACAATACAGTAACGATTGTGAATATATTTTTTATAAAAACAACATTGTATTGGAATATGGCGGTGGTGCAATAGGTGCACAATGTTTTCCAGACTAGGATTAACTTCCTGTCGCTATTAATCGTATTTCCGTAAATAACTATGAAAAACGTAAAAGGGTATTAAATGAAGCTTAGTAATAATTGGAAGCAAAAAACAATTGAACTGTTGGAGAACAATTATTGGCCTGACCCTGGTAATACCAGCGGGTTAGTAAAACGTTGTCATGCATTAAGAAACGTTGTTTTAGATAAATTTACAATTGAAGACCTCCGAATAATGGTAGGTCAACAAATTGGGTTGGATTATTTGATTCCTTTGGTCTTTGAAATATTATCTGCTGACTTATTCGCAGAAGGAAACTTTTATCCGGGTGACCTTTTAAATAATATTTTAGCGGTAGACACGGCGTTTTGGGACAATAATAAAAATTACTGGATTGCATTTGACGGCCTGATTGAAAACAGGCGAAATGAAGTTGTCGAACATAAGTTTGACACCCGTAAGTTTGATAAATGTGTGTATCGTTAGTAACAGGAAAATAGGCCAGCCTTTGCCTACATCTTAAGGTCACCGGTTAAATCACGTTGTTGGTGAAAACAACAACAAAGGCGAAGATTAAAACTGGATCCGTGTCGTTATGTCGGCGTAGGCCTACATTTTTGCAAGCGTGATTTACGCGGGTAGAGTTGCCGAAATAAATTCGGCATGACGATGCGGATTTTGGCTCATTTAATCTCTTCCGAACACCTTTGGGAAAACACATACAGCGGCGGAGAAATGTTACTTCCTTTTTCCGAATTTATTATACAACCAGCTAACCAAACAGGTAACAAGCACTGAGAAAAAAATATTGGATAAACTCATACTTCTGTTATGTACTTGTAAGATATTATCACTATCATCAGTAATTGATAAATTATAGTTACACAATTGAGGTCGACATTCCCCCGTCCTTCCGGTCTTTGCCCTTTTTCCTTAATGACCATTGACTAATGACTTATTGAATGCACCCCTAATTTCTCAACGGTTTTCCGGTCTTCAAAACACTCTCAATTCTTTGCAGTGTTTTGCGCTCGCCGCACAGGCTAAGGAACGCTTCGCGTTCAAGGTCAAGCAGGTATTGTTCGCTAACAAAGCTTTGTTCGCTAAGGTCGCCGCCGCACATTACGTAGGCCAGCTTTTTGGCAACGGTAACATCATGGTCTGTTGCATAACCTGCACGCCACATGCCGTTAATACCGGCATATAAAGCGCCCAGTACGCTGCGGCCAAGTACTTTTACATCTGTGCGTTGTATGGGTTGTACATAACCCTGGCCGTACATTTCAATTACCGCGTTTTTAGCTTCGGCTATGCGGCGGCTTTGGTTCATTACAATTTCATCATGCCCCTTACGGAAGATGCCCATATCAAAAGCCTCAAAACCGCTGGTGGCAACCTTGGCGGTAGCTATATTAAAAAAGCGGTTTTTAAGTGTGATGGTTTCGGGCTCATCCTCGTGCATTTCATCAGCGGCGCGTAGAGCAAACTCCTTTGTGCCACCGCCGCCGGGTATAACACCAATGCCGGCTTCCACGAGGCCAATATATGTTTCGGCAGCAGCAAATACTTTATCTGCATGCAGATTCATTTCACAGCCGCCGCCAAGGCACAAACCATGCGGCGCCACTACAACCGGGATAGATGAATACCTAACGCGCATCATAGTATTTTGAAACAGGCGTATAGCCAGGTCAAGTTCATCATATTCCTGCTCCACTGCAAACATAAATATCATGCCCACGTTGGCGCCCGCACTAAAATTGGGGCCATCGTTGGCTATAACCAGGCCTTTAAATTTTTCTTCTGCAATGTCAATGCTCTTATTTACCGCTTCCAATACCTCGCTGCCAATACTGTTCATTTTGGTATTCCATTGTAAGGCAACAACATCATTGCCTATATCGTACAAGCCGGCATTGCTGTTTTTCCAAACCAATTTGTCGCGGTAGTTGGAGAGTATGATGAACGAAGAGGCTACTGTAGCCCCCTCTAATCCCCCGGTGGGGGAGGAAACAGCAGCGGTGTATGTTTTTGTAACAGGTGAATAACTTAACCGATCACCATTTTGAATTTTATAAAATGAGGTATTGCCTGCAGCAAGCATTTCATCAACCCAGGGGGCTACTTTGTAACCTGCAGCTTTCATAGCTTCAACGGTTTTGGCTACGCCTAATACATCCCAGCTTTCAAAGGCGCCAATCTCCCAGCCGAAGCCGGCCATCATGGCATCATCCACCCTGTATATTTCATCACTTATTTCCGGTATTCTAAATGATATATAGCTAAACAGCGCATAGTGAAACTGCCTGTAAAATTCACCCGCTTTGTCCTGGCCGGCTACCAATATTTTAAGTCTTTGCTTTAAATCGTCTACCGGCTTTGCTGCCTCCAGCGTAGCAAATTTTGCTTTCTTACGCGGCTCGTATTCCAGCGTGCTTAAGTTAAGCACAAATATCTCTTTGTCTTTCTTTTGCTCTTCGGGGCTGCCGCTGGTAACGGGCAACTTTATCTTCTTAAAAAACCCCTGCCCGGTTTTATCACCCAGCCAGTTATTGGCAACTATTTTCTCAAGCCAGCCGGGTATCTTAAACATCTCGGTGGCTTCATCGCCAGGGCAGTTTTGCGCAACACCGGCAGCTACCTTAACAAGCGTGTCAATGCCTACCACATCGGCGGTTCTAAACGTGGCGCTTTTTGGCCTGCCTATAATTGGGCCGGTAAGGGCATCAACTTCATCTATCGTTAACCCGAGTTTTTCCATGCTGTTAAATATGCTCATAATGCCAAACACACCAATGCGGTTGGCAATAAAAGCAGGCGTGTCTTTTGCCAATACAGTGGTTTTACCCAAAAACAGATCGCCGTAATGCATTAAAAAATCAACTACAGTGGGGTCAGTATCTTTTGTTGGTATTATCTCTAATAAACGCAGGTAACGCGGCGGGTTAAAAAAATGTGTGCCGCAAAAATTCTTTTTAAAATCTTCACTGCGGCCCTGCGACAGCATATTAATAGGAATGCCCGAAGTATTGCTGGTTATAAGAGTGCCCGGCTTACGAAACTGTTCCACCTTTTCATATACCTGCTGCTTTATATCAAGGCGCTCTATCACCACTTCAATCACCCAGTCGCAGGTGGCAATGTTCTTCATGTTATCGTCAAAATTGCCGGTAGTAATTTTCTTTACTACGTCTTTGGTATATACCGGGCTGGGGTTGCTTTTCAAGGCAGCCTGCAAAGCATCATTTACAATCTTATTTTTATCGGCAGGCTTGGCAGTTGGCTCTACGCCTTTGGGTACAATATCAAGCAGTAAAACCTGTACGCCAATACCTGCAAAATGGCAGGCTATACGGCTACCCATTACACCACTGCCCAATACGGCAACTTTTTTTATAACACGTTTCATACAGACAATTGAAGAGTATAGAAAAAGTGAAATTAAAAAATAGTTAGCTATGCAACTAATTTTTACCGAAGTTAATATTTTTTGGCAGAGCGGTGATTGTAAAGAAATTATTTTAATCTTACAATTATATGAGCGTACAGCATGCCAAAGAAATTTTTACTGCGGGGGTAGAGGCCGTTAAGCCGGCTGTGCTGATGCGGCAGCATCTTTCACTTGAAGGGGATGTTATAACAGCAGGCGGACAAAAATTTAATGTAAGCCAACTGGACACAATCTACCTGTTTTGCTTTGGTAAGGCTGCGGCAGCAATGGCCGTTGAGGTAGAAAATATTTTAGGGAAGAAGGTAAGGATAGCGCTGGTTGTTACAAAATATGGCCACATGCAGCCTTTAAAACATTATGCCTTCCTTGAAGCCGGCCACCCAGTGCCGGATAATAATAGTGTAGTGGCTGCGAAGGCGATAAATTTGATCTCAAAAGGCTTTAGCCCATCAAGTTTAATATTATGTTGCATAAGTGGCGGCGCGTCTTCGTTGTTGGGTGACATAGCGCCGGGCATAACCCTTGATGATGTGCAGCAACTTTCAACATTGTTATTGCAATGTGGCGCTGATATATATGAGATAAATACTGTGCGCAAACACATAAGCACCTTAAAGGGTGGCAGGCTAATACAACAAGCTAATAATGCAAATGTTGTTTCATTTATTATAAGCGATGTGTTGGGCGACGACCTAAGTGTAATTGCCAGCGGGCCTACTGTTGCTGACCCCAGTACGTTTAAAGACGCTTTTAAAGTATTGCAGAAATATGATATTGTTGATGAGTGCCCGCTGTCCATTATACGTTACATTATTGAAGGTATGCGGGGCGATATACCCGAAACGCCAAAGCCGGATGATGCATTGTTTAATAAAGTAGCAAATAATATTATTGGCAGTAACCATGTTGCGTTACAGGCAGCAGTTGCTAAAGCACAGGAGTTGGGTTACCATACCGTTAAAGTAAACAGTGGCCTGAAAGGTGATGCAGAAGCGCAAGCTGTTTTATTTGTTCAACAATTGCTTGCATACAAAGGCAATAAACCAGCCTGCTTTTTAATGGGTGGCGAAACAACCGTAATAGTTAAAGGTAATGGCAAGGGCGGCCGCAACCAGCATTTTGTATTGGCTTGTATTAATGAACTGGTGAAGTTAAACGTGCCGGCAGCTAATATACCTGTAATACTTTCAGGGGGCACTGATGGTACTGACGGGCCTACAGACGCGGCCGGGGCTTTTATTGACCAGGGCGTAGTGGAGGCCATACTGGTATCGGGGCTTCACCCGGCTACATACCTTAACAATAATGATGCATATAATTTTTTCAGGCAGGTTAACGCCCTGCTTATAACCGGCCCTACACAAACCAATGTGATGGATATTGTTGTTGGATTAGTGCATTAGCGTTAATAACTGCCTAAATTGTTTAAAAACAACGCGATATATAAAAATTTTTTGCCTTGAGATTTGGTGGATTAGAAAATTTATCTACATTTAACAAATGTTTAGTCAAAAGATAATGTCTTTTAAGCCAAACTAAACAACGGACCTCTTCGATTGCTACCACCATAATAAAGCTCCGGCTAATCAGCCGGAGCTTATTTTTTGTAAAGGTTCATCATTATCTTACCTGTTATAAATGCCTACATTCACACATTATAAGCATGTATGCTCATTTGTTCTATTTCAACAGTTGCGCCTTTATGACCTTAGCGGCAAATGAATGATATGAGAAAAAATATTGTTTTATTACTTGCCTGTTTATGCAGCGTATGTCAATGCTTCGCACAATTTGGCAAGGATAATCAGCAAAACGAATTTTTTGCATTTGGCCCAACCAATCTTTCTATTTCAAATGATTTTATATCGGGCCGCAGCACGCCAATTGCAAGCCCATTTTCATCTAAGGAGCCATATGACCTTTCTTATTCTGTTTCCGGCCCTGCGTTATTTATCCGCGCTTTTCAAGCAGATACCAGCGATGTTTGGCATGGCACTTTTGTATTTACAAGCGGGTTAATAGACAACTCGCCCCATGCTAACGCAACCTATAAAATACGCAACCTTCAGGCCAGGATAATGCAGGGCAACAACATTATAGTTGACTGGAGAAACGTGACCGACTATCCCTTTGTTAAAGACACCGGTATAAACCAAAACGGCAGAAAAGGCGACTATAAAACATTATATGAACTTGTTAATTGCAGGCTATCTGTTAACGACAGCATAACATTTGACCTGAGAGCAAAAACAACAGGCGAGCAATTGTTAACCCTTCATATTAAACGTGTAGCTGTAAAGTTTTATCCTTTTCTTGAAAGGCTATTACATGATTCATCTGTAAAAACAACGCCTGATTTTTTTATACAGCATGCTGTTGCCGATCATTTTTACCAATCTGATGATATTTACGATCACGGGGATGACAAAGGCATAGCAATGAATAATGTAAAGTATTATGCATCATCAAAGCTGGCCTTTTACTTTAGGCGTTTTCAAAACGACCGGGATTCTTCACTGGTATATAAGCTTACGGGCGGCGGTTATGTTGATACCTCATGGATATTATCGGGGCACATGATATTGATGCCACGCCTGCAAACTAATAGCAACTACACATTATTAGTGAGGTATAAAAATGGGGACAATATTTCAAAATACACTTTTTATGTACCGCCAACATGGTTTCAAAAATACCAGTACTTTATTATTTACATACCCTCGTTTCTTGTAATATTCTTCACAACAGTATTAATAGCCCGGTACAGGGTAAAGCGCGCCAATGCGCGCAGGCAAAGGCTGGCGCTTGAACTTAAAAGTATTAGAAGCCAGCTTAACCCGCATTTTGTTTTTAATGCACTTAGCAGCATACAGGCGCTTATAAATAAAAATGAAATTGACAACGCCAACCAATACCTTACTGAATTTAGCAGCCTGCTGAGAGATAGCCTGCAAAACCATAATGCTGACATGGTGCCGCTTGCAACAGAAATTAAAGTACTGGAGAACTACATAAAACTTGAACAATTGCGTTTTAATTTTAATTATGAAATAAAACGGGATAGCAATATTGAGTTGAATGCTGTTGAAATACCATCGCTGCTGTTACAGCCTATAGTTGAAAATGCTATTAAGCATGGCATAGCTGTTTTGAAAGATGCAGGAAGGCTGGTGGTTGCATTTAGCCGTAACAATGATAGCCTTGTGATTAGCATTGCTGATAATGGGAAGGGCTTTGACGCAACCCAGCAACAACAGGGGAAATTTGGTATAAAGCTTACTAAAGAAAGAATAGCTTTATTGCATGAAACGCTTAGGGAGCAACCGGTTGAACTAAGCCTAACCAGTAACGAGGCCGGAACCGTTGCAGTATTTACATTTAACCATTGGCTATAATATGATACGTGCCGTAATTATAGATGATGAGCAGCATAATATTGATAACCTTTTTTACCTGCTGCATAGGCATTGCCCGCAGGTTGAGGTTGTTGCCACCGCAACAGGTGCTGAAGATGGCCTGCAAATAATTGCCACGCATAAGCCTGCATTACTTTTTCTTGATATACAAATGCCGGGTAAAAACGGTTTTGACCTGTTGCGCAGCCTGCCCGTGCGTAACTTTGAAATAATTTTTGTTACTGCCTATGACCAATATGGTATACAGGCTATAAAGTTTTCAGCAATTGATTATTTATTAAAGCCGGTAAATATTGCAGAGTTAAAGGAAGCTGTTGCCAAAGTATCTGAGCACATCAGCAATAAAAAGCAAAACCTTTTGCTTGAAAACCTTGTTACACACCTACAGTTAAACCGCAGCAGGGAAGAGCACCGCATTGCGCTACCTGGCTCAAAAGAAACACGGTTTGTACTAACCTCGGCTATTGTAAGGTGCGAATCATCTAACAACTACACCCTTTTTTATATAAATAACAGCGAAAAAATTATGGTATCGCGACCCATTTTTGAGTATGAAGAACTGCTGGCTGACTACGGTTTTATACGCTGCCACCAATCGCACCTGGTTAATAAGCGTTATATAAAAAGCTGGGTTAAAGAAGACGGCGGCTATTTGTTGCTGGAGGATGGCGCGAACATACCTGTGTCGAAACAGAAAAAAGAATTTGTTAAAACGGCCTTGGGAAAGGGATAATGGCCGGGCTATTATCACTATGTAGCTATAAATAGGGCTGTAGGAATACATTTGGGATACGTTATTTTATTAGCTAACATATTTTAATTTTTAGCAGGCAACTGTTGCCTTTAATTACAGGTTTTACTGTACAGAAACATTCCATCATTCTGTAGAATAAAACAGTATGCAGCCTGTAAGAAAAAGTATATTAAAAGTGTTGGCCTATTTTGACCTGTTTAACTATCCCGTTACATACGAGGAGATCAAATTTTTTCTTGACCAGCCTTTTAAAGAAGCTGAGTTGCATGCTGAACTGCAGGCGCTTGCTGAGACGACGGTTATATTCAGGATGAACGGCTTTTACGCATTGAAACCTGATTATGCACTGGTTGAACGCAGGGTAACAGGTAACAGGGCTGCCGTTAAAAAATTGAAATTGGCTACAAGGCTTGCCCGCTTTTTATTCCGTTTCCCTTTTATAAAAGGTGTTGCAGTGTCTGGGTCACTATCGAAAAATTTTGCTTATAAAGGCAGCGATATAGATTTTTTTATTATTACAGCGCCTAACCGTTTATGGATAGCGCGTATGTTTTTGATTTTTATTTTTTATGCTGCAAAATGTGCCGGTATAGCAAAATGGTTTTGCCTTAATTATTTTATTGATACCACCGCCGCTGAAATACCCGAAAAAAATATTTATACAGCTATTGAAATAGCTACCCTTATGCCTAAACAAGGCAGGGGTGTATTTGATGCTTTTTTTAAGCGTAACAACTGGGTGTATAACTACCTGCCTAATTATATACCGGCTACCGATGACGCAGCGGAGCGTAAAAGCGGCATAATAAAGAGTATTGCAGAATGGATGCTAAACAACAAAACAGGAGATGCCATCGACAGTTTTTTATGCCGCTTTTACCGCAACCGCTGGAAGAAAATGATGATGAATAAGAAGTATATGAAAAATGGTTTTCAATTTGGCAGTTACATAGCAGGTAACCATGTGTGCAAGCCTATACCGCATTATTTTCAAAATAAGGTGCTTGGCAATCTTGAGGATAAGCTGAACGAATTTGACATTTTAATGCAGCCGCAGCAGGTGGCTGTTTAAATAGTTGTGTGTAAATTTTTAAGCGTGGTATACTTTTTTTTGCGGAACAACAGGTAAGAAACTACACACCCAACAATAAGCCCGGCAAGTATAAAATACACAAAATTTACAGGGTTTATCGGGTAGATTACCCGGTTATTTTCATTAGCACCGATAGCCGGTTTAACCACCTTGTTAAAATAAGTTTTTACCGCCAGGCGCCTTGCCAAAATGGCTAAAAAAGCAAAGGCCAAAACAGTAAACAACGATGCTGCTTTTTTACCTGCAGAAACGATACCACCCAGCCGCCAGGTTAACCATATTAAAACTGGAATAAGCGCAAGAACCAATGAAAACAAAATTGAGGTTTGAAATACTTTGCCCGTGTCGGTTATTTGAAAACTAATACCCTCAATACCAGGTTCGCAAAATTTAAAAAAGGGCCCATATATCAATAGCCCTGACATGAAAAAAATTACTGACAGTGGCAGAGTTAAAGCAAACTTTAGGAACGTATTTTTCACTTTTAAGTATAAATGGTAGCCTAAAGCTATGGCAAAACAGGCCACAGAAAAATTATATTGGTTTCGCATTCATACTTAGCCTGTTGTGCGCCTGCTCACTTCTTCCTTAATGATATAATAAAATAATCTCCGCAATATTTCCAGGGCCGGCGGCTTTTGTATTTGTTCTCCCACACCTGTAATTTTTTATACAGCGATGGATGTTTAGCAGGAAAATTTTCAAAATACGATGGTGGAACAATGCTGCACAAACCTTCAACCCCCAATGGTGTAAATTGATTTGCAAGGTGATGTATAATGAACGACGGCTTATAATACCAGCATAAAAAATTTACTCCCTCAACATTTGCAGTAACGCCTTTGCTGCTATTGAACCTGCGGAACGCATTTTTAAAATTGCCGCGCAGGGCAAGCAATGTTTCCCACAAACAAAAGCCCGGCATTATTACCATGGTAACAATTCCACCCGGTTTTAATAATGGATAAAAACTGTTCATTACATTATCCAGGTCGCCGGTGCAATTAAGGCCTGCAAAGTTGGAGAAGACCAGGTTGTAAGGGCCTTTATTATTTAGTTGATCTAATTGAGTAAATGAACATATTTCAGTTGTTACCAAACCGTTTAAACCTGCCTGCTGCACTTTTTGTTTTAACTGCTGCTGCATGCCTGTGGCAATGTCTGTGGCATGCACAGTGTGGCCTTTTTGTGCAAAATATAAAGCATCCTCACCTGTGCCTGCATTCAGCTCAAGAATATTACTGTTTGGTGGCAGCCATTGTTCTACATGGGTTCTTACCCTGTTGCGTTTATATTGTATAATTGGGTTAGCCGAATACAATGCATCAAACACGGCAGATTGCCTGCTAAAAGCTTCGGCCGCTTTGCCTTCATTTATTATATGTACAGGTGCGTTGCTCATGCTTTTTCCAGCATAGTAAGTTTACGTTTTGCAAAATAAGCCGCCGGGGCATGGTATGCAAGAGAAATGATTTTTTTTATGCCATGGGCATTAACGGTTGAAGGCTGTGAGAATATTTTTTTTAAAGCATGCAATGCTGCGTGTGCCCTAAATGTTCTGTGCACATACCTGTGCAGTTGTTTATAAAAAGCAGGCTGGTAAGTATTGCGAAACATTAGGTGTAGCTCATCGCTGTCTGTCCAGTTGGTTTTTTCCTCCAGGTCATTTTTAACTTTCTCATAAAACTTTGTTCCTGGTAACGGGTACGATACTGATATGCCAATATCATGCGGCAACAGCTTATTTATCATAGCTATTGTTTGCTCAATATCATCTTTTGTTTCACCCAGGTAGCCAAACTGTATAAAGAATGAAGGTTTAACGCGATATTTTTTCAGCAACGCTGTAGCTTCGGCAATTTGCTCAATAGTAGTGCCTTTATCCATTGCATCCAATATTTTTTGCGAGCCGCTTTCAGCGCCCATCCAAACATTATCACACCCGGCGCGGGCAAGGTCTTGTATATAATTCTCCTGCAATAAAAGGTCGGCCCTTGCCTGTATTTTAAATTTAAACGACAGCCCTTCCTGTTTAACAAGGTCAGCAAACTTGCTAACCCAGCCTGGCTTCAGGCCAAATATATCGTCGCAAAACCAAACATGATCAAACTTAAATGCCTGTTTTAAAAGCTTTAGCTCAGTGACTACATTTTCAGGTGAGCGGCTGTTATACCGGTTACCGTAAATAGGCTTCGCACACCAGTTACATTTAAAAGGGCAGCCCCGTGTGGTAGCTACGTTAATTGAGAAATAACCAGAACTAAATTGCCACATTTGCCTGTAGGGTTCCATATCAATAATATCCCAGGCGGGCATTGGCAATGTATCAAGCTCGCGCATAACATTACGCCTTGCTGTTTTTACAATTTGACCATTATCTTCAAAGGCGATGCCCTCCAGCCTGTAAAGGTCTTTCTCTCCATTTTTTATGGTGTTTACCAATTGCAACAAGGTTTGTTCACCCTCACCGATAATAATGAAATCTGCACCTTCTTCAATATACTGCGCATAGTGGTCGGTAGAGTCTGAACTGGATACTATTACAACACAGCCACGCTGCTTAGCCAGCTTTATCATGGTAAAAGCCGCTTCGCGCATGTTGGTAAGGCACATTTTGGTTAAGTAGTTAAACCCATCATCGTACAACACAAAAAAACCGGGATGCAGTTCATCAATTTCAGCAGCAACCACTTTTGGGTCGTGCACAAACATGGTATCGAACAGGGAAACATTATAGCCGTTTTGGCGCATAAGCGCTGCCGCATACAAAGTACCCAGCGGTGCATACGGCTGGCCGGCAGCCCATTGCTTGGGGTCGAACTTTAAAAAGTATGAATGTGAAAAAAGTATGTTTTGCATGGCGGTGTATTTTTAAGATATAGCTGCGTGCGGCGGCAGGTTTAAATAGCAAACGCATTTAACACAGGTGCTGTTTACGTGCTGTTTTAACTGTTGCCTAAACTGCAAAGCCCGGCTATTGTTTATAATGTTTTCAAATGAACCTTGATGAATATTGCCATACGCCTCGTGAAAAAAGCATGGTCTTACGGTGCCGTCTGCTTCCACCACAACAGATACCCATGGCGCATTGCATTTTTTGTAAGGGTAATCCATTAACCCGTGGCTGGCGGCGTAATGTGTGTGTATTTTTCTAAGCTTTGCGGGTGATTCAGCAATAAAGTGGCTGTCAAAATCTGCCGCATATTTTTCTATAATGCCATCAATCATGTTTTGCAATACAGGCAGTTCGTCTTTAGCAGGCAATACCTCGCCCTGCCGTGTTGCATCCCACAAAACTTCGCGGTTAAATGCATGGCTGCTAACATCTGCCGGTAAAAAGCTTATTTGGTTTAACCCAATGTTTCTGGCAGCATCAATAATTGCGGGCCATTGCAAATAGTTAAGGCGGTGTATAACTGTTCTGGCTGTTATTTTAAATTTTGGATTGATGTCCCTTATAGCCAGCACCCCTTCGTGCAGTTTGGCAAATGCGCCTTTTATATTGCGAATGCTGTCGTGCAGTTGCTCATCGCCGTCAAGCGAAACCACAATATCGTTTACCCACTCAATTAAATCGGCCGCGTGCTTTTTTAGCAACAAGCCTGTTGAAAGCAAGCTGATGCTAATGTTGCGCATGCGCAGTATTTCGCATAGCCTAAAAAAATTGGGGTTAAGTAATGCTTCCCCGCCGCTCATCAGCACCTGCTGTGTTCCCAGCTTTTTTAAGGTGTCAAGTAAAGGCGTTATGTCTTTTTCTGTAAGCTGTTTAAGATTTTTGTTGTCCTTCCATATATCGCACATTACGCACCGGCAGTTACAGGCGCTGTGCGGCATTAAAATTACCATCGGCAGCGCTGATATTTTACCCGTTTGCAGCGTACGGTAACGTTTAATAGTATGTATTAGCGACTGTTTTAACATTATTGAATATATGGTTAAAAAAACAATGAGCGGGTTGTTGTTAAAAACCCTGTATCTCCGGCTGCCGGTACTTCCAAATGCGGTGTAATAATTTTATTTCGTAAGGGTAATGGTAAAGGTTTGTTTTATAACGAAGGCTTGAAACCAGTTTTATAAAATTGCGCTTAATATTGGTTAACCTTATGTCTGACACTGTTGGGTAATAGCCGTTTAGCACAACTTCAAAGTTGCGGATCTTCTCAATCATTTTTGGTGTAAGCCACGGCGTAAGCGGGTTTTTGCGCAGGTCAAAATTCTCCCATGACGGACTTATCCAGTCTTCAAGTGTTTCAGGAAACCTAAACCCGGTTGAAAGTACTTTATTATACATGTCACTGCCTTCGGTAGGGACGGGGCTGTAGGTGTAAATTATAATCTCCGTTTTTGGGTTTATTTCTTTTATCTGCCTGATAAAATCAATATCAAAATCAATCTGCTTCATTGCTTCTTCCGGGGTATCGGCGGGGGTACCCAATACAAACGAGTATTCGGGTATAATATCAAACTTAGCCATACGGGCAGCAAACTCTTTTATTTGCGCGCCTGTTTGTGTGCCGCCTTTATCCATTTTTTTTAAGATGGCATCATTGCCTGTTTCGGCGCCAAAAAAAATCATTTTACAGCCGGACTGTCGCATAAGCGCCAGTGTTTCGTCAGAATATTTGTTAATGGTATCAATCCTGCCCTCGCCCCACCAAACCATATTTTCGTTCAGCATCAATTTTGAGAAGGCTACTGTTCTTTTTTCTGATACAAAAAAGTTATTGTCGTGAAACTCAATAGCATTGCCGCCATAGGTTTCTTTAAGGTGCTTAATGTCTTTATAAATGCCTTCGGCGCTTTTGCCGGTCCACCTGGCATTGTAAATAGGCACTACCGCGCAAAATGAGCACTTAAACGGGCAACCCATGCTGCTGTGGTAGGCAATGGTTTTGGTACCCAGGTAGGTTTTACCCAGGTAACGCTTTAAAGGATAAAAAGTATTGAGTTTTTCGTAGGGAAGGGCAGGCAACGCGTCCTGGTCGTACAATTCGTCCTTACGCGTTTTTATCAGCCGGCCATCTAACATATAAATAAGGTTGGGTATCAGTTCAAAAGGCTTGTTATTATCAAGCGCATCAATTAATGCCGGAAAGCATTTATCGCCGGGGCCGTTCACAATAAAATCAACAAAGCCGGATGTTAATACCGTTTTAGGCTGGTTTGAAGGAAAATACCCGCCCCAAATAATGGTAATATTCGGGTAGGCCTGTCTTATTTTCTTTGAAATTGGCACCGCCTGCTTCAACTGGGGGCCGGGCATGCAGGTACATCCAAAATATTTAAAACTCCCTTTTGAAAGGTAGCTTAATATTTTCCCTTCCGGGTCAGTTTCCATGTTGCCATCAACAATTACGTAATCGTACAAACCTTCAATTGCCGCAGCTATTGAAAGAATAGAGTTAGGTATGCGTGGCTTGTATTTGGCGCTTCTTGGGTTAAATAACAAAATTTTTTCCATAAATCAATAGACGGCTATCACTAAAACAATGTTTACATTACAACATACTAAACTGATTTTTGCGCTATGGAGTTGCTAAAGAAAGTAAAAAGTTTTTCACCACGTTTTTTACGAAATAAAGAAACGGAGCCGGCCAAAGCCTATAACCTATGGGCACAACAATACGACAGCCAGCCCGGCAACCTTATGCTTGACCTTGACGAGGCGCTTGTAGCCAACCTGTTGAAGAATACAGGGTTTGCCCAAAAAACCATTGTAGATGTTGGCTGCGGAACCGGCAGGCACTGGCAAAAATTTTTGCGAAAGCAACCGGCCAAATTAATAGGTTTTGATGTAAGCAGCGGCATGCTTGACCGCCTGGCCGAAAAATACCCGCAGGCACAAACACACTTGTTAACCAACAACAAGCTGCGGGGGCTGGCCGATGAAAGCTGCGATATTGTAATAAGCACCCTTACTATAGCACATATTAAAAACGCAGAGGAAGCCTTAACCGAATGGGCCCGCGTATTAAAGCGGGGTGGCGATATGTTTGTTACCGACTACCACCCAACCGCGTTACAAAACGGCGGTAACCGTACCTTTAAGCATAATAACAAGGTTGTGGCCGTTAAAAACTATGTGCATGCCATAAGTTATTTACAAAACATGGCCTTGAAACTGCATTTAACACAGCTGCAACTGGTTGAAAAAAATATTGACGAAACGGTAAAACATTATTATGAGCAGCAGAATGCTTTACCTGTTTTTGATAAATTTAATGGCTCGCCAATTATTTATGGCCTGCACCTAAGAAAAGAGTAAATGGTATTGCACAATGTACACATACTGCCAGCGGGTGAAAAGCAGTCGATAAAGGTTGAAGGGGAATATATAGAAGCGGTTGACATTGAACAGGGCGACAGCCCATTTACTGTTGACCTAAAAGGGGCCATTGCCTTTCCCGGCCTTGTTAATTCGCACGACCACCTTGATTTTAATTTGTTTCCCAATATTGGTAACAGGGTGTACAGAAATTATACTGAATGGGGCGCCGATATACACCAAAATAACAAGCAGGCTATAAACGATGTACTTAAAATACCACAGGCACTAAGAACCCAATGGGGGCTATACAAAAACCTGCTGAATGGCGTAACCACGGTGGTTAACCATGGTGAGCAGTTGAATGTTAGTGATGACTTGATAAATGGTTTTCAACAGTGCCAATCGCTACATTCAGTGGGGTTTGAGAAGAGCTGGACATGGAAATTGAATAACCCGTTTAATAAAAGTATGGTTGCCATACACGCGGGTGAAGGAACCGATAGCAAAGCACATGAAGAAATAAACAGCCTGTTGCGCAATAACCTGTTTAAAAGAAAGCTTGTTGCCATACATGGCGTTGCCATGGATGCAACACAGGCCGGGGGGATTGAGGCGCTTGTGTGGTGCCCGGATTCAAATTATTTTTTGTTAGACAGAACGGCCGATATACCTGCTTTAAAGAATGCAACTAAATTATTATTCGGCACAGACTCAACACTTACCGCAAGCTGGGATATTTGGGGGCAGTTACGATTAGCGAGGCAATTACAGTTGCTGGATGATGTTAGCCTGTTTAATACAGTTACCACCAACGCTGCTAAGGTATGGGGACTTAAAAATGCCGGCAATATTGAAAAAGGCGCTGTTGCAGATATAGTGATAGCTAAACAAAATGCGGCAACACCCATGGATGGTTTTTTTAAAGTACAGGCAAGCGATATATTGTTGGTATTGCACAAAGGGAAAATTAAGTTGTTTGACGAAAGCCTGCAAAATACTTTAACCAACAACGGTTTTAGCCCCGATGGATTTAGCAAGATTTATGTAGACAAAGAGGCGAAATATGTTTGGGGAGACTTGCCCGCTTTGATGAACAATATAAGAAAGTACCATGCCAACGCACATTTTCCAACAGAAATAACCTTTTAACCGTTGCCGTGATAAAACTTGTTGACCTTACATATTACACACATGTTGAATTTACGCAACCGGCCCAGGTATTGCAAAGGCACAGGCAGCCATTGGGTTATATAAGCTATATTAAAAAGCTGTTGCAGGTACAAGTTGCAAAACATTTGAATTATGAAGGTTTGGAAAAAATTGATGGTGTGCAATATGCATTTTTTAAAAGCAATAACAGTTTCTTTCATATCCCGTTTAAAACACATAAATATATTAAGCAGCAACAACCGGATGTGGTGTTAGTGCAGGGTTTTGTTTTTCCTGTACAGGTAATAGCATTAAGATTAAAGCTTGGCCGCAGGGTGAAGATCATTATTCAACATCATGGCGAAAAGCCTTTTACAGGTATTAAAAAGTATTTTCAAAAAATGGCATGCCGCTGTACTGATGCTTTTCTATTTACTGCACGCGGTAATGCGATGCCTTATATTGAAAGTGGTTTGATAACTAATAAAGAACGGTGCTTTGACGTGCTTGAAGCTTCCACATTTATTACCAGGCAGAACAGGCAAGGCAGTAAAAAATTATTAGGTATAACGGGGGAAGATAATTTTTTATGGGTGGGCCGGTTAGACGCCAATAAAGACCCTTTGACCGTTTTACAGGGCTTTGAAAAATACCTGCACTATAACCCTGCCGCAAAGTTGTTTGTGATATACCAGGAAGAAGACTTACTGCCGCAGGTAAAACAAATGATTGAAGAGAGTACCCTGTTAACTGCGGCAGTAAGGCTTGTGGGCAAAGTTGACCATACTATGCTTGGGTATTGGTACAGCGCTGTTGATTTTTATATATCGGGCAGCCATAAGGAAGGCAGCGGCTATGCGCTTATTGAAGCAATGGCCTGTGGCTGCATACCGGTTATTACTAATATACCTTCGTTTAAAACGATTACAAGCGGCGGTTTATTGGGCGTATTGTATGAAAAGGGCAACACTGATGCATTGTTGAGTGCCATGTTAAAAACCAGGGATATTAACAGAAATGAAATGTCATCCGCAATTATCAATTATTTCCGGGAACATTTATCTTTTAAGGGTATTGCGGAAGATATGTATGCTGTTTGTAAAAAACTGGTTGGCTGCTAGCGAAATACTACACCACCCTTAATATGGTATTACGCCTGCCTGCAAATTTTTTGCGTATAAGATTGTTTACCGGTTCTTCAAACAGCATAAATATTAATGCTGACAGCAGCCAGGTAAACGCGCAGGTTATTATAGCGCACAAAACATAATTGTTGCCAAACAAAGGCAAAAACCAGGGTACACATACATTGTAAATAATAATGCCATGGAGCAGGTAAAATGTGTAAGAGCTTTTGCCTAATATGGCTGTAAACCTTGCTGAAAGCAGCCTGGCCGCCAAACTTCGCTCGCACATAAGGCCGTAGTATAATGCAGCGATGGGTATGGGTATTAAAAAATTGTTTATTAATATTATCAGCTTCATGTTTAAAGTCGGGCGGGCATATATAAAGCTCATTACAATTATTAGTATTACAACCCCCAGCGCGCCGGATAAGGTATAGGTAAGGCCCTTTAAACTTGTTGGGCCTTTACCCTCTTTTTTCATCATTACCAGGGCGAGAAAAACACCCGCATAAAACTCAGCAAAATTGCCAAAAAAGGTAAGTGAAAAAATGAATGATGGCGTTTTAAGTAAAGGCGTACCAAGCCGTGAAACCAAAAGCGCGCAGACAAGCAGAAGGCCCGCAAAAAGCACAGATGGTATAAAGCCCCTTTTTTTAATAATAAAGATGATAAAAGGCGCCAGGAAATAAAAGCATTCTTCCACCGTAAGCGACCAGCTTTGCCATATTATGTAGTTATCCTGGTTATAAAAAAACGCATGAGTAAGGGTATAGTTTGCCAACAGGTTAAGTGGCCGGTAGTCGCCCTTTATAAATACCGCTACGGTTAGTAATAGAAAATAAACAGGGTAAATACGCGCAAAGCGGTTTACATAATAAGCGCGCATGTTTTTACCCGGAGAATCAATTTTGTTATAATATAACCTTGTAATGAGAAACCCGCTAAGCACAAAAAAGAAAGCCATTACATTAATACGTATATGATGGCCTGGTACGAATGGGAAATGATCAAAAAAAACAGCTATAGCGCCCATTGCCCGTATGCCGGTAAGGGCAGGGTAGCGTTCGTTTCCGGTTTTTATGTTTGCAAATAAACCCATGTACCTGTATTAACGGTTTATGACCAGTAAAAGCAGCCTTTAACTGATATTATTTTTTAAAGTTTTGGAAGTATGCTGCATATAACAGGCATTGGGCATATACAGTGTATCTTTGCAGGCTAAAATATTATTTATACTTTACACACCCCAACATATTACACACCCCGTTATTTTGTTTGATGGTGTTTGCAACCTGTGCAGCAGCAGTGTACAATTTATTATAAGACACGATAAAAACAGGGTGTTCAGGTTTGCTTCGCTTCAATCGCCTTTTGGACAGGCAGTATTACAGTATTTTAACCTGCCGCTTACAGAGTTGAATTCATTTATACTGCTGGAGGATGATAAAATTTATACACGTTCAGGCGGGGCATTAAAGGCAGCCAAAAAGTTGGACGGCTTGTATAGCTGGCTATATGCTTTTATTATTGTTCCGCCATTTATACGCAATGGCGTATATAACATTATCGCCCGTAACCGTTATAAATGGATGGGTAAAAAAGATGCCTGCTGGTTGCCTACGCCTGCTTTAAGAGACTTGTTTTGGGATGACGGGCCTTAAGTAAAACGTTTAAGGGGTTGTTGTTTTACGTGGCGGACGCGGAGAACGGTAATGCCGTTTGTATGTGAAAAGTAAATATAATAAAGAAAACGTTTTGGTTTGTACCGGCGTACTTTTTCGTTAATATGGGTAAAAATGAATGGATTTTTTGTTGCTCTTGACAGCACGTGCGCTGCTTCTTTAAAAAACTCTTCGTCAAGGCCCTGTTTTTGTTCATTATACCAATACCCAATCTTACTTAGGTCAATCAATGCTTTAGGGCAAGGGTAAAATTTCCTGGAATCATTTTTTTCCTGCTCTATACTCTTTTAAAAAGTCGTCCCAACTAGCTACATCATTTGGGTTAGCTTCGTATTCCCTCAATCGACCCTCTATTATTTGTAATTCCTCTTCGGTTTCTTCTTCTTCATAATCTTCTGGAATACCTTCACTATAATCATAGTCGTACTCTATGGTCTCTTCAATCACATCAATAATAGCGCGTTTTTTTTCTACGGGCAATTTCTTTATGGCTTCTAAATTTATTAACTGCTGTATTTCTTCCATCGCCTCCATAATAAATCATTTTAATATACTAAAGTTAGTAAAAATACATAACACTGCAAGCCCTGCATTTACTCAAACTCCGCCTCAATTTCTTCTACTGTTTTGTCGGTATTAAAAAAGCTAACCAGCCTTTTTATTACCTCTTCCACAATAGCATCGGGGCAACTTGCGCCGCTGGTTATAAGTATTTTAACAGACTCTTTTGCCGGTAAAAAACCGGTGGTAACGGCTTCTTCTTTTGTTTGCCAGTTACAGTGCAAAATGTTCTCTTTAGAAAGTATTTTGTCAGCAGAATTTATAAAATATGAAGGTAATTTTTGTTCGCACAACTCAACAAGGTGGCTGGTATTGCTGCTGTTGTAGCCGCCCACAATTATGGCCATATCGGCAGGTGTATGCAGCATGCCGGTAACAGCACTTTGGTTATCGTTGGTGGCGTAGCACAATGTATCGCGCGTATCGGCAAAACGTGTTTGAATGGTAGCCTCGTCCAGCCCATAATGCTGTTTTATAACGCCTTTTAAATAATCTGAAATGGCCTGCGTATCGGTGGCTAATTGTGTAGTTTGGTTTACAACGCCAATACGTTGCAAATGTTCTGTAACATTAAAGCCGGGGCTGTAACGCCCTTTAAATTCAGTGTAGAATTGTTCCGCAGGTTTCTCCCCGGTTATATATTTAGCCAGCTCAATGGTCTCGCCCATGTCGTTTACCACTACCGTAGGCGTATGCAACGATGCGTGCGAAAAGGTTGCCCTTGTTTCCTCGTGCTTTGGCTTACCGTGCACAACAATACTGTAGCCTTTTTGCGCAATTTGTTCGCTGCGGTTCCAAACCTTTTCTACAAATGGGCAGGTGGTATTGTATTTTTCTGTGTGTATGCCCTTGTCGTTTAATAGCTTCTCAATCTCAAGCGTGGTACCAAAAGCGGGTATTATCACTACATCATCACCCGTAATCTCATCAAACCCTATTACCTGCCTGCCGTAGGTATCCTGCAAAAATTGTACGCCGCGCGCCTGCAGATCGGCATTTACCTGGGGATTATGTATCATTTCGCTCAGCAAAAAAATGCGCTTGCCTTCATTTTCCTCAATAGTTTTAAAGGCTATTTCAATGGCATTTTCCACACCGTAGCAAAACCCAAAATGCCGGGCCAGGTATATTTGTACAGGCCCAAAATTTAGCAGGGTTGGGGTAAAATCTTTTTTAAGCTTATCCTGCCTTTTGCGGCTGTTTTTAACTGCGCCTATAAGGCTGCTTCGGTATATATTCGGTACTTCAAATTGCTTCATACACTAAATAACAGGCTGCAAAGGTACAAAACTGCGGTTGCAGTTGCGTAAAATTGCCATCCTGTCAGGATGGCAGGGTTTGGTACTGTGTTTGATACGTCGGATGTTCTAAAGTTTACAAGTTCACTTGTTCCAAAGTTTTTTTAAGGCATGGAACTTTTGGAATAAGTGAACTACGGAACTATCAAACTATCAAACATTCAAATTAATACAACTATGCAAAAAGGACAGATTCGTGTTCAAACGGAGAACATCTTTCCTATTATTAAGAAATTTTTGTACAGCGACCACGAAATTTTTGTGCGCGAGCTGGTGAGTAACGCGGTTGACGCCACCCAAAAATTAAAAACGCTCTCATCTATCGGCGAGGCCAAAGGCGAGCTGGGCGAGTTAAGAATAGACGTTATTCTGAACGAAAAAGAGAAAACGCTTACCATTGCCGACCGCGGGGTTGGTATGACGGAATTTGAGGTAGATAAGTACATAAACCAGGTAGCTTTTAGCGGCGCCGAGGAGTTTTTGAATAAATATAAAGACGCCAACATAATAGGCCATTTTGGTTTGGGCTTTTACAGTTCGTTTATGGTGAGCGAAAGAGTAGAAATTTTTACCAAGAGCTTTAAAGACGATAACGCCGTTTACTGGAACTGCGACGGCAGCCCGGAATTTGAATTGTACCAAATTGACAAAAGCGACCGCGGTACACGCATCGTTCTTCACATTAATGAAGACAGCAGGGAATTTTTAGAGCCAGGCCGTATTAAAAGTATACTGGAAAAATTCTGCCGGTTTTTACCAATACCTATCTACTTTAAAGAAGAAGGTAAAGAAGCCGGTACGGAAGAAAAAGAAGCGGAAGAAAAGCCCATTAACAACACCAACCCAATTTGGGTTAGGAAGCCCGGTGAACTGACTGCGGAAGATTACCAGAACTTTTACAAAGAGCTTTACCCTTACGGTGAAACGCCTTTGTTTTGGATACACTTAAATGTAGATTATCCGTTTAACCTTACGGGTGTTTTATACTTTCCTAAAATTAAGCAGAGCTACGAGATACAAAAAGATAAGATACAACTGTACAGCAACCAGGTATTTGTTACTGACGAGGTAAAGGATATTGTGCCTGAATTTTTAATGCTGCTGCATGGTGTTATTGACAGCCCCGATATACCACTAAACGTTAGCCGCAGCTATTTACAGGGCGACCCCAATGTTAAAAAGATAAATGCCCACATTACCAAAAAGGTAGCCGATAAACTGGAAGAGATATTCAGGAACGACAGGAAATCTTTCGAGGAAAAATGGGAAAGCCTGGGCCTGTTTGTTAAGTACGGCATGATGACAGACGACAAATTTTTGGACAAGGCCAACAAGTTTTTGGTGATGGAAGATGCGGCGCCTGCCGAAGGTGAACCCAAGTTTTATACACAGGAAGAGTACAGGCTGGCAACAGAAACCCTGCAGAAAAACAAAGAAGGTAAACAGGTTATTATTTATACCACTAACCCTGTACAACAGGATGCATACATAAAAGCATGCACCAATAAAGGCTACAAGGTGGTTAAGATGGAAACGCTGGTTGATGCTGCTTTTATTAACAACATGGAGATGAAATGGCAAAATGTGCATTTTACCCGTGTTGATGCCGATATAGTAGACAATATAATTGACAAACAGGAACACAGCGACAGTGTGCTTAGCAAGGATGAAGAAGCTGCGTTGAAGGATCTGTTTAAGCTTGAGATAGCAGAGCTGCATGCTACGGTTGAAGTAAAGGGCTTAAGCACCGACACTGCACCGGTTATTGCAACGCGGCCTGAGTTTATGCGCCGTATGAAAGATATGGGCGCGATGGGTGGCGGTATGACTGCGTTTTACGCCCAAATGCCTGATGAGGTTACACTTACGGTTAATGGTAACCACCCCATTTATCAAACCCTGCTAAAAGAAGAAGATAAAGGCAAACAGGAAAAACAGGCACGTACACTGGCTGACCTTGCCCTGCTATCGCAAGGGTTGCTTAAAGGTGGCGAGCTTACCAACTTTATAAACCGCAGTGTTGAGCTGATGGGCAAGAACTAAAAGCTAATAACAAGTATACATTAAAAGGCCCCGTTTTTAGCGGGGCCTTTTAATTTTATCATTTTGTCAAGTCCTTATTCCAAAACTTTCTCTTCAAACTTGCCGGTAGCTTTATTTTTCAATATCACTTTTTTGGCTCCGTAGTGGGTCATTTCCTCCTTCACTAAATAATAAGTGTCGTCGTAATCAACATATACACTTGGTTTGGTTAAGCCTTCCTGGCCACGCCAAATATCAAGCTTAACCGGCTCCCACAGTTTTGTTTTTGCACTTTTGTAAGCAGCATCCAGTATAGCATTTACCACATAGCCGTCGTAAAATGTTTCTTTTGGGTTAACGCCCTTTTCCATGCTGTTGAACATGTCCATAAACATGTGGTTGTAGCCAAGTTCGTTCATTTCATCACCAACGGGAAAAAGCCACCCTGTATTGCTTTCTGCTTTTTCTGCAACATAGTCGGCGCCTTTGCCGGTAGTAAACATTTCGAAGCCGGTACGTAAAAAGCTGTTTATCCAAATAGTGCCTTCGGTGCCCATTACTTCATCGCGCAGGTCAAGGCCACCCCTAAAGGTCCAGCTTACTTCAAACTGTGCTATGCTGCCATTCTCGTACTTTATCAGTGCAATGCCATGGTCTTCCGCTTCAATAGGTTTTACCTGTGTATCCATCCAGCACATTACTTCAACAGGCTTAATGTCTTTACCAATATAACTGCGGGTAATTTCAACACAATGGCAGCCAAGGTCTAATATGCAACCGCCGCCGGCCTGCTCAATATCCCAAAACCAGTCGCTGTGGGGGCCAGGGTGCGTTTCGCGGCTTTTTGCCCACAGTATACGGCCAAGGGCGCCGTTCTTTACACTTTCAAGCGCTTTTAAAAACTTAGGTGTATACACAAGGTCTTCCAGGTAGCCGTTAAATATGCCGGCTTCTTCAACTGCCAGCAACAGTTCTTTAGCCTCTGCTGCGTTACGCGCCAGCGGTTTGGTTGTAATAACCGCTTTTTTATGTTTGCAGCACAGGTGCACGGCTTCAGCATGTTTGTTGTTAGGCAGCGCAATGCAAACCACTTCAACTTCGGGGTTGGCAATAGCCTCTTCCATATTAGTTGTCCAATGGTCGCACTTATAATCTTCTGCAAATTTTTTGCTGCTCGCTTCGCGTCGCGAGTAGATGCTTACAATTTTGTCTTTACTCCTGTAACCCTGTATTGATTCGGCATAAAAGCGCCCGATGAAACCCGAGCCAAGCATTGCAATTTTCATAAACTGTTACCCCCAACCCCAAACGGGGAGTTTTTTGGTGTTAAAATTTGAGTTAATATAATTTTTTGGTGACTAACTGCTGTAACTTTTATCATCTGTGGTTGTGTCACTCACTTCAACAATTGTATCTATATGCAACTACGCGGTTGCTGTGTTACGTTTTTCTTTAAAGAACGATACAAAGTATATAAGTACGGCCAATGCAATAGCAGCGGGTACGTACCAAATACTTGTCCAGTTATGCGTAGCAGTACCGGTAGCATATTTGTCAACCACTATACCTGATATCCATGTACCTATCAACATACCAACTCCATAGGTAGCAAATGTAAACAAGCCCTGTGCGGCATTTTTTATTTTTTCGCCAGCCTTCTTCTCCGTATACATATAACCCGTTACAAAAAAGAAGTCGTAACATACGCCGTGCAAAATTATACCTGCAAAAAGCATCCAGCTATTGTCGCCGGTATTGCCATAGGCAAAACATACATATCGCAATATCCAGGCTACCATGCCAAGTATAAGCATATTTTTTACACCTATGCGGTTAAACATAAACGGTATTGCAAGAATGAACACACCTTCTGATACCTGCCCCAATATCATTTTACCAGCAGCGTTTTCCATACCTACTTCATTAAGGAATGGATTGGCAAAACCGTAATAGAATGACAATGGGATGCACACCAGTATGGCGGCTATAAAAAATATTACGTAAGGTTTGTTTTTAAATAATACAAATGCGTCTGCACCAATGGCTTTGGCTGCAGATGTATCGCTGTTTTTGGCTTTTGGCGGTGTGTTAGGCAGCGCGAAAGATACTAACCCATACAACGCTGATACACCTGCTGCAATATAAAAGGTATTGGATGTTTTTTCAATAGCAAGATAGCCTATCAATAAGCCGGCAACTATCCATCCAAGCGTGCCAAACACACGTATCCAGGGGAATTGCTTGCCGGGGTCGGTCATTTGCGAGAAGGCTACGCTGTTGCTTAGCGCGATAGTAGGCATATAGAGCAATGAATAAAAAAGAATTACAATTATAAAAGGCCAGTCTGCCGTCATTTTAGTGGCAAGAAACAATAGCGCGGCACCCAGCAGATGAAACACACCCATTATTTTTTGCGCCGCAAAATACCTGTCTGCCACCATGCCTACAAAAAAAGGAGAAATAATAGTTGCAAATGCCAGCGCACTAAACGCATAACCAATATGTGTACCGCTTGAGTGAAGGTTTTCACCCATGTATGTGCCCATTGTTACGTACCATGCACCCCATACAAAATACTGTAAAAACATCATTAGCGCTAAACGAATACCTGTTGTTGCTTTCATTGTTTGTTATTATATGCTGTTAAAAAGCTGCCGGGCAGCCAAAAATATTTAGTTAGTTTTTATGTTAATAGCCACACCAAAGCACCGTTAAATTAAGCCTGCAAGTACAACCGTTTATTAAGGGGCTTGAAAATACAAACAAATTGGTTATCGGGAAATCTTTTTTGGAATGGGGTGATACCGCTCATCCTCCAATACGTCGCTCAAATCACCTTTTTGATAAAACTTTTTGCCATAATTAGCAGTATTTGGCGGTTTTATATAATTTCCCTTTTCATTTAACCGTAAAACAGCGCCCCACCCTTACCGAGGGCTGTGTTTTGCCCAAGCATGCGCATGAACTTAAAAAACAAATTGCCTGTTAGTTATTTATTATTCACCACAAGGGGGCGCATTAACCGCGGCACTTACTGGCTTGCATCTTTGTTTATATGGACGAGCTTTTACGTATTGTTCAACGCGCTTGAATACCTTGTTTCCTACACATCTACCTGGGCTGTTTACCCATTGTTGTTTTGGGCTATTTTCGCCATTGCTACTAAACGCCTGCACGATAGTAATAAATCTGGCTACTGGTTATGGCTCGTAATTATCCCTGTATTTGGACCGCTGGTATTAATTTACCTGCTTGGCTTTAAAAAGGGAAGTTTTTCAGGCAATAAATACGGTACAGTGCCGGGCAGCGCGCCTGATTATTTTAAAAACCCTGATGCTGCTGTAATACCTCATCTTAAATCGGGCGAGCGGATAGTAAATGATATTACACAATTAAACCCGGTATTGGTTGCAGACGTTGCCCGGCCGTTGACCATTGAAGATTTGCAGCAAATAATAAAAACGTCAGAAAAAACTATTTCAATTGGCGGCGGGCGCTTTAGCATGGGCGGGCAAACTGCAGCAGGCAATAGCCTGCACATTGATATGCGGGGCCTTAACAAGGTGCTATATTTTTCTGCAAAAGACCGCCTGATAAAGGTACAGGCTGGTACACGCTGGTGCGATATTCAGCATTATATTGATCCGTATAACTTAAGTATTAAAATAATGCAGACGTACGCCAATTTTACTGTTGGGGGTGCGCTAAGCGTTAATTGCCATGGCAGGTATATTGGCCTGGGGCCACTAATACTATCAGTTAAAAGCATTGATGTTGTGCTGGCAAGCGGCGAGCTAACGCGCGCATCGCGGGAGGAAAACAGCGAACTGTTTTTTGCATGTATAGGCTGTTATAATGCCGTGGGTGTTATTGCGTGTGCTGAACTGGAACTTGAAGAGAATGTGACTGTGAAAAGAACCCACAAGAAAATGCGTATTGAAGAATACCGTAACTATTTTTTTTCGAACATCAGGGAAAATAAGGAAGTCGTTTTTCACAACGGTGATATTTATACGCCTGGCTATAAAAATGTGCGTGCTGTAAGCTGGCTTAAAACAAATAAAAAGCCTACAGTAAAAACGCGGCTTATGCCTTTGGCCGCATCTTATCCTATCGAGCGCTATTTCATCAACGCATTCAGCCGCAACAATTTTGGTAAGTGGCGCCGGCAATATATTATTGATCCCATTTTGTATTCTTCAAAAAAAATACACTGGCGTAATTATGAGGCAGGGTATGATGTGGCGGAACTGGAGCCACTGTCAAGAAAAGAAAGCACTTACGTATTGCAGGAATATTTTGTGCCCGCATACCGTTTTGACGACTTTACACCGCTAATGGCTGAAATATTCAGGCGGCATAAGGTTAATGTGCTTAATGTTTCTATACGGCAAGCCAGGGCCGACGATGGCTCGTTGCTGGCCTGGGCAAGAGAAGAAGTATTTGCGTTTGTTGTATATTATAAACAACACACGGATGAGGCAGCTAAAAGCAAAGTGGGTGTTTGGACAAGAGAGCTTATTGATGCAGTTATTACATTAAACGGCAGCTATTATTTACCTTACCAGGTTCACGCTACTGCTGAACAATTTGCTAAAGCTTACCCCAATGCGGATAGGCTTTTTGATTTAAAACGTCAGCTTGACCCAGGTTATAAGTTCAGGAACATACTTTGGGATACTTATTATAAAAACTAAAATGGATTGAAGGATGAGCAACGAAGCAGTATCAGAATTTAAAACAGTTTTTGACAGTACGCCGCTAAATGATGGTTTGTACACTTTTTTGCAGGTTATCTATCACCTTTACCCTGAAGATCAGTTTCATTATGTACTGGCAGTTGCTACGCGAACAAAAAAAACAGATGAAGAAATTTATAAAGAAGCGCAGAGGAACCTGCCGGAAATAAAGCCATTTTTGTCTGCACTTACTTATTCGCTTCCCGCGTTGCTTAAACAAAAAAAAGAAATAGCAAACCAAACCCTGCAACTGCTTGGTGACAGAAAAACTATACATGGCTACCTTGAAATTGGTTCAACAGGCAGATATATAAGCGCTTTAAAAAAGAAGGTGAAAGTTAAGGACGGTATTTTTTTAATGAATGATGTTGCGCCATCTAACTCAATAGCCGATATTTTTGAAAGAGGCCGTATAACCAGGCTCGGGCACTTTATACCGCTTACTTATAACCCGATAACAAAGGAGGAAATCGCCGATGAAAGCCTTGATGTTGTAACCTGCTATATTGGCCTGCACCATTGCCCTCTTGAGCAGTTAGAGGCGTTTATATTATCTGTCAGGCGTGTGTTGCGCACCGGCGGATTGTTTATAATGCGCGAGCATGATGTAAAAACGCCGGCAATGGCCACTTTTGTTTCGGTAGTGCATACGGTTTTTAATTTAGGATTGAATGTGAAGTGGGAGATAGAAACCAGGGAATTTAAATCCCTGCGGTCAATAGAAGAGTGGAGTAATATTATTACATCGTACGGGTTTGAGGATAATAAACAACGAATATTGCAGGACAAGGATCCATCAGATAATACCCTGTTGTCATTCACTAAAATATAGCTATGAAGCGACTTAAACTACTAACCTTAGTTTCTATAGTATTAGCTGCCGGTATCTTTTTTCTAAAAAAAAGAAACCCGGCAACTATTGCAGAAGGAGATGGGCTGGTAATAAATAAGCAATGGCTTTTTACTAACAAACAACCCGCAACAACTGCCGGCGACGTACGCCTTGCCGACCAAACTTTTTTAACTTACCCGGAATGGTACCTTGTATTTAGCCCGGAAGAACAGGCAAACTACTTTAAAATGCACACGGCTACAACCTTCCCTTTTATGCAACATACCGTCCAAATATGGCAGGGGTACCATATAGTGACAAAACAAATAAGTGGCAATTTTCCCTACAATGGCGGTTATAATTTTATGATTTGGGTAATAGGCACCAGCGCATCGGTTGAGTATAGCATAAAGGCATGGTACGAAACGGTGATGGGCCGTATTACAGATACAAAAACAGTTATTACTGACGAGGATAAATTTAATGCAGCGTTTACGCAGGATTACGTTGACTTTATAAAAGATAAGCCCTGGTACGAATTCGACTTTACCAGCCAGTTAAAAACATTGTGGGGGAACACCTCATTTTTTGGTGATAATTTTTTTAGAAAAATTGAACGCAAATACATACTTACATCTGAATTACTTGTAAAGGCCGGCTATGGCAAACTTATTAAGCTGGGTACTAAAACGGTATATGATGAAGCGCTGCCTACAACGGCAGTTATTGTTAGTTCCATGCCTGCAGATACAAGCGGGCTGCACATGGTAAAACTATTTGCAGATGGTTCAGCTTTACTGTACCTGCCGAGGTATGATAAATTTAACAGGGCTATATGCGAACTTGCTGAAAAAGGTTACAGTTTTAAAGAGATTGCCGGCAATAATTCAGCAATTTTGGTAACTGTACTGGTACCCGCATCGCATCATTTTTCACAGCCAAACGCCCAGTTAGTATTTACACAACCTTTTGCATCAAACCCTGCTTTAAAAAGGGTGGCAGTGGCAACGCCGGTGCCGCAGCTAAACACATTGCTGTTGCAGTTAAAAAAGGAAAAATTAAACATTGAGCATGTATTTGATTATTAAGGTTGCTTTTGATAATTATATTTAGGACAAAGTTTTTACCAACAACAACTACTATATATGCATCCTTTTCCCGGTGAAAGATTGAACGACCCTGTTGATAACGAAGAAAAAGTACTGTGGGCCACCAAGCCCAATGGAAAGGTTATGCTAACTAAGGCCGACAGGTTTTATATTCCGTTTGGGTTGTTTTGGTTTGCTATATGCGGGTTTATGTTCACGCAAATGTTTAAAAACCACCCGCCGGCATTTTACGCCATGTTTCTTACACCGCTTACCATAACAGGCCTTTATTTTACTATAGGCCGCTTGTTTGTTGAGGCAGCAAAAAGAAGAAATACTGTTTATTTAATTACCAATTACAGGGTCATTATTAAAATAAGTAAAATAACACCCGGCACGCAATCCATCAGCATAAAAAACATACCTGCAATAAGTTATACAGAAAAGAAGGATGGCTCAGGTACTATTACCCTTGGGCGTACAGGATTGGCTACCGCATTTTTTTCAGTATCAAATAAACGCACGGTGCAGGCGCCGCAACTGGAAGCCATACCTGAGGTTAAAAAGGCGTATAGCCTTTTGATAAGGCTGCAGAAGGAGTTGCCGGGGTGATTGGATAAATAATTATGGGTACTTAAGATTAATTGCAACCCCAACGGGGTTATATGTAAGCAACTATTAATAGAATTCAATTGTTGCTACCAATAATTTGTTTCCCAGGAGCCTATCACAACTTGCGCCGTCCTCCACACCCATTCCCCAAAAATTAACCGCTTCTTCCCAGCCACCACGCTTTAACAAAACCTTGCCCTTAACCCGCCTACAATTGTTTTTCATTGACCGAAATATTGGCTTATTATGATATTAATCAACAAATATGGCTTTAAACGTGTTTAACCTTTGATAGGTCTTACCCGTACAGTGCAGTTATGCAGTAGTGAAAACAAGGCCCCGGTAAAAGATATCAACAGCATTTATAGTTAAGTAACTGAAAATCATAACACAAAAGTTGTACAATGATAAGTAAAGCAGTATGTGTACTAACAGCGGTGTGTTGTTTACTGCTGCAAACAGTAAAAGCGCAGGATACTACCACGCATTTTATGCGCGGTAACGACACAACGGCTGCAGGTGGCATTAAGTGGACGTTGCAGCAGTGCATTGATTATGCAAAGCGCAACAACATACAAATAAACAGTTTAAGGCTTACGGCGCAGTTAAGCGAGCAAGACCTGCTACAGTCAAGGGCTGCACGTGAGCCAGACCTTAACGCTTCTGTAAGCCAGTCTGTTACACGTGGCCGTGTGCTTGATACCAACGGCGTTTCTTTTAACGGGCATACCGGTGTTTTGGGCAATTACTCCGTTAGCTCAGGCCTTATTTTATATAATGGTAATTATATTAATAACGATATTAAGCAAAAGGGGTTAATAGTTCAATCATCCAACCTTAATATTACTCAAACAGAAAACGATATTACCCTGCAAATAACACAGGCATTTTTAAATATTTTATTAGCCAAAGAAAACATTGTGTACCTGCAGGATGTGTTCAACACATCAAAAGCGCAACTGCAACTACAGCAACAACTTTATACTGCCGGCAGCATTGCGCGAAAAGATTTTGTAACCTTCCAGGCGCAAACGGCAACAGACCAGTATAACCTGGTGCTGGCACAAAATACGCTAAGGCAAAACACTTTAACCCTTAAGCAATTACTGCAATTGCCCGTGGATACTACATTTGAGGCCAATGTGCCTGACAGCCTTACTGCGCAAAAAATGTACCCCGCGCTTGACCTGGCCGTTAATACCGCATTGCAAAGCCGCCCTGAGATAAAGAATGGCCAGTTGCAGGTAGACATAGCGCAGCTTGACCTTGACAAAGCAAGGGCGGGCTTGTTGCCAACCCTAAGCGCCAATGGCTCTATAACATCGGGCTATACCGGTGGTGATGGGGGCTATTTCAGGCAACTGGACAATAACTTTTTCAGGCAGGTGGGGCTTTCTTTAACCATTCCCATTTTTAATAAAAGGGTTGCGAGAACCGCTATTGAAAAAAGTAAAATAAATATTGCACAGAGCGAGTACAACCTGCAAAACACAAAAACAGTTTTATCGCAGGCGGTAGAGCAGGCATACATTAATGTTGAGAATGCTGAAAGCCAGTATGATGCGGCTGTGGTTACATTACAGTCGGCACAGGAAACATACAATATTACCAACGAAGAGCTGAAGCTTGGCGCTATAAACTCGGTTGAACTGCTGGTGCAAAAAAATCTTTATGTACAAGCTTTGCAGGCTTACATACAGGCTAAATACAACACAGTGCTTTATATAAAAATATATGAGTTTTATATGGGTATTCCCGTAACACTTTAAAAATAACAGGGTATGAAAAAATACAGGTGGTTAATAATATTAATTATTCTTATTGCGGCGGGTGCGGCTGTATGGTATTTCTTTTTTAAAAAGGAAGAGGATACTATAGCAGTAGTAACGGTAAAACCGGAATATGGCGATATTATTAACAGCGTAACATCAACCGGAAATATAGAGCCGGTAGACACCGTTGTTGTGGGTACCCAAATATCAGGGCCTATACAATCTATTTATGCGGACTTTAACTCAAAGGTAAAAAAGGGACAGTTGCTTGCTAAAATTGACCAGACTGTATTAACAGCGCAGCTAAACCAGATACAGGCCAACTATGCCAGCGCCACCAGCCAGCTTACTTATGCCAAGTCTACATACGACAGGCAGGCAAAGCTTTTTGCAGTAGGCGCCATAAGCCAGGTTGATAATGAAACGGCATTGAATAATTACAACGCCGCCAAAGCCCAGGTTGATAACCTGCTGTCGCAAATAAAGGCAGCGCAAAAAAACCTTTCGTATACTGAAATATATTCACCCATTGAAGGAACGGTACTTTCAAGAAATGTAAGCGTAGGGCAAACGGTAGCGGCCAGCTTTAATACACCAACCTTATTTGTTATTGCAAAAGACCTTACCAAAATGCAGGTGCATGCATCTGTTGACGAAGCTGATATTGGCAATGTGAAGGTAGGGCAGGACGCTACGTTTACGGTTGATGCCTTTCCGGATGACGTATTTAGCGGTAAAGTAAGTGATATACGTTTGGAGCCCGCTGTTTCGGCCAACGTGGTTACTTATACCACTTTGATAGATGCGCCCAATAATGAAATGAAGCTTAAGCCAGGTATGACGGCGAGCATTAACATTATAACAAAAAAAGATACCAGCGTAATGCTTATACCGGCAAAAGCACTGGCCTTTAAGCCCGACTCAACCCAATTGAAAAAATATATTATTGTTGGCAGGCAGGACAGGCGTGCAGGTGGCAAAACAGCCGCCGGCGGCGCTGGTGCGCAACAGGGGCAGGGGGCGGCTCAACGGCAGCATAGCGCGGGTGATTCATTGCACCACAAACATATCATTCCAAAAGATTCTACTGCACAGGTAGGTTTTGTTTGGTTACTGCGCGGCGACAGTATTATACAAAAAAGAATTTACACCGGGCTTAATGATGATGCCAATGTTGAAATATTGGGCGGCCTTACGCCGAATGATGAAGTGGTTACCGGAACAGAAACAAAAAGCAAAGGCGCTAAACAAGACGCAGCGGCACGTAGCCCCTTCCTTCCGGCAAGGGGTGCTGGCGGCCGTGGTGGTGGCGCAGGCGGTGGCGGTGGAACAAGAAGGCCCTGATAACAGTTAAAAAACAAATAATGGCAGATACAATTCTTGAAATAAAAGACCTTAAGCGGGAGTTTATCGTAGGCTCTGAAACAGTACGTGCTTTAAAAGGCGTAAGTTTTAACGTGCAAACAGGCGAGTTTGTTACCATTATGGGTAGCAGCGGCAGCGGTAAAACAACTATGCTTAATATTTTAGGCTGCCTTGACAAGCCTACCGGGGGAGATTATCTTTTAGACGGTATAAATGTAAAGCAACAGGGTAAAAATGAGCTGGCGCGATTGCGTAACAGGAAGATAGGATTTGTTTTTCAGTCGTATAACTTGCTGCCGCGAACAACAGCGCTGGAAAATGTTGAATTGCCCTTGCTGTACAACAGTGAAATAACGGCAAAAGAAAGACATGAGAAGGCGAAGTGGGCGCTGGAAGCCGTAAAGCTTGCCGACCGTTTTGACCATACGCCTGCACAGCTGTCTGGCGGGCAGCAGCAGCGTGTTGCTATTGCCCGCGCATTGGTGAACGAGCCGGTGATGATACTGGCAGATGAAGCCACGGGCAACCTTGATTCAAGAACATCGTACGAGATAATGGCGCTGATGCAGGAGCTTAACCAAAAGCAAAACAAGACCATAGTGTTTGTAACGCACGAGCCTGACATAGCAAGCTTTAGCAGCAGAACGGTTATGCTGCGTGACGGTAAGCTGATGAAAGATGAGAAGAATGCCAACATACGTTCAGCAAAGCAGGTGCTGGAATCATTACCTGTTGAAAGCGACTATTAAAAAGCCTATATGAGTATTTTAAACCTTGTACAAATAGCTATAAAAGCCATGCAGCGTAATAAGCTGCGCGCTTTTTTAACCATGCTGGGCATTATAATAGGCGTGGGCGCCGTAATAGCCATGGTGGCTATAGGGCAGGGCAGTAAAAAAAGTATACAGGACCAAATAGCCAGCATGGGCAGCAATATGATAACCATACGCCCTAACAGTAACGTAACCGGTGGCGTTAGGCTTGATGCAACCACTGTAAACTCGCTGGATGATGATGATGTAAAGGCGCTGCAAAAAGCGCAATATTTAAACGGTGTATCACCCGCGGTAACCAGCAGGGGGCAGGCTATTAATGGTTCAAATAACTGGTCAACCAGTTTAAACGGGGTGGCGCCTGCCTACCTTAGCATACGCGACTGGCCTTTAAAAGATGGCATACCATTTACTGATAAAGATGTTACTACCAGCGCCAAAGTGTGCCTGCTTGGGCAAACAGTTGTTGCCAACCTTTTTCCTGATGGTACAAACCCTATTGGCAAGTTTATAAGGTTTAAAACCATACCCCTAAAAGTAATAGGCACGCTTAGCAGCAAAGGCGAGAATGCTTTTGGGCAAGACCAGGACGACATTATTATAGCCCCTTATACCACGGTTATGAAGCGGATAACGGCTACTATTTATTTTCAAAATATTTATGCCTCGGCGCTTGATGAAAACTCTACCACACAGGCCTCTGCAGAAGTATCAACCATATTGCGCGGCACCCATAAAATAAAAAGCGGGCAGGATGATGATTTTGCCGTGCGCACGCAGGAAGAGCTGATAAGCACCTTTAGCTCAACAAGTCAATTGCTTACTGTGTTGCTTGCGGTTATAGCAGGTATATCATTAGTGGTGGGCGGCATCGGCATCATGAACATTATGTATGTAAGCGTTACCGAACGTACCCGTGAAATAGGGCTGCGCATGGCTATTGGCGCACGCGGCAGGGACATAATGATGCAATTTTTAATTGAGGCCGTTATCATTAGTATAACCGGCGGTCTTATTGGTATTGCGCTGGGTTTTATCTCCACCAAAATAGTTACCGCTACCCTGCAATGGCCCACGCTGGTAACCGAATCGTCGGTGGTTATATCATTTGTAGTGTGCGTAATTACGGGCGTATTCTTTGGGTACTATCCCGCACAAAAAGCATCGCAGCTTGACCCGATAGATGCGTTGAGGTATGAGTAGGGGAAGAAAGGTCGATGGTTGATAGTCCCTGGTCATTGGGAGAGAGGTTCATGGTTGATGGTTCATAGTTCATGGAAGAAAGGTTCATGGTTGATGGTTCATAGTTCATGGGAAGAAAAAGCCTACAGTTGATCTAAAGTCATAAACCTGTACTATCACAATTACTAACTGTTTTCTATTTCCCCGGCAATCTTCGCTGCTATGAATTATTAACTATGAACCATGCCCTACTCCACCGGCAATTGTGTGGTAACCGCAATACGGTTCCAGGCATTTATTAAAAGCCGGGTGTTATTGCAACTGAGAGAAATAGTAACTAGCCTGATGATGACATAATCTGTGGGAAACAAACATGCTATATAATTTTATGTAAAATGTTTAAGGCCTGCATCCTTTATTAAACTACCAGTTTTGAAGCTTATATATTGTATATTAACAATGTTGGTTTTGCATAATGCAGATGCGCAGTTTGCACCAGGTACATATCGAATAATAGATGAGCCTGTAAATTCCCTCAGCGGCAGGCTGTTTTCGCAGTTAATTATTAAACACAACACAACATTTACATATAAGTATCTTACCTCTGCGAGTTGCTTTTTGTGGTATGACATTACCGGTAGTTGGTATACAGCGCACGATACTTTATGCCTGACTGATACAGTATTAAGTCACCATTGGGTTGTAAGGTTTCCGGTTTACCATCAAACAGATTCAGGAAGTATTTGCATAACTGTAAAAAGCAAAAAAGGAATGCTTTTGCAAGGCATAAAAATTCTGTACATCTTTAAAAATTCAAAAGATACTTTATGCGGTTTTACAGGTTCAAATGGCAAAATGGTTGTTGATACAAAATCACGGGCAGGTTTAAACACCACCGGAGGACACATCATTGATGACGTTGAAATTTGGGTGGTTTATTTTACAAAGGACGGACGGGACCAAACTACGAATAGCTTCTGCAAACTTTCATGTGATATTGATTGCGAAATTGATGACGATGCAAAAAGTGAGTTAATGATCCGCAAAACAATGTATAAAATCAGCGGTTCTAAACTGGGCTATCTCTCACAGGTATTTAACAAAAGAGACCCTAATCCGTTAAGGCATTTATTTGGAGATTTTGAGTTTCAAACAAGTGTTGAATAAGCGTATATATGTATTAACACTACCAAATGCTAAAGGAGTGTTTGGGAAGCATTTGTAGGGAAATGGCATGATATGTCCCTACAAATGGCGCAGCCGTCTGTATTTATTTGCCCCAATTTGTTGAATGCAATGGCGCCGGGAAAACCCGGGCATTATGGCACTCACTCCACGGGCAATTGTGTGGTAACCGCAATACGGTTCCAGGCATTTATTAAAAGCCGGGTGTTATTGCAACTTTACCTACAAATACGTGTTAAGCAAACAAGGCTGTTAAACATTAAACGGATTTTCTGCAATACGACCCTTATTGGCTTAAAATTTAACGCATTGCGAAAATATTGCTGACACTGCCCCTATTGTTAACAATTTAGTCATAATTGTATCTTTGCGTGTAAATTCGTAGTTGCTATGCTGCTAAAACAAATTGATGTAGTAGATAATATTACAGGTGAGGATTTTAAAGGGAAATATTACGACCCCCAGGTACCCGTTGTTATTCGCGACCTTGCCAAACAATGGCCTGCTTATACCAGGTGGAACTGGGAGTATTTAAAAGAAGTGGCAGGCAAGGAAAGGGTAGGTATTTATAACAATATTAAAAGCGACGCTTATACCCCTATTAACAAGGCCGACGACTATACCACCTTTGGCCAGTATATTGACATGATTAACAAGCCCGGCCCGGCGGAGTGGCGTATTTTTTTGTTTAATATTTTTAGCCACGCGCCTCAACTAACTAAAGATTTTACATGGCCGGAACATTTAATGAAGGGGTTTGTAAAAAAATTTCCTATGCTGTTTGTGGGCGGCCAGGGCAGCATAACCCACATGCATTTTGATATTGACCTTAGCCACATAATACATACACAGTTTGCAGGCCGAAAAAGGGTATTGCTTTTCCCTTATACGGAGCAGCACAAACTTTACCGCAAGCCTTTTGAGGTGTTGAGCGTGGCCGATTTTAGCAATTACTATGACCCCCAGAAAAGCAAGCTTGACTTTACGCAGTTTCCTGCAGTTGACGTTGCAGAAGGGTATGACTTTATTTTGGAGCCGGGCGATACTTTATTTATGCCGGGCGGCTACTGGCACCACATGGAGTACCTTGAGAGCGGTTTTGCTATGAGCCTGCGTGCATTAAGCAACAGCCTGACCGGAAAATTAAAAGGTGTGTGGAACCTGGTAGGCATGCGTAATATTGATACACTAATGAAAAAGACGATGCCCCTAAAATGGTACGACTGGAAGAAGAAAAAAATATTTGAGGCCGCTGAAAGGGAGTTGAATTAAAAGTCATTAGGTCATTGGTCATTAAGGAAGAAGTTCATGGTTCATAGCTTATAGTTAATGGTGTCTTGTCCTGTAATAGGTGGACAGATTTTTAAAATTAAAATCTGACAGATACATGGCAAAAGAGCAGAGAACAATTGTTCGGTACAGTATTAGCTTTAAACAACAGGTAGTAAAAGAGATAGAAG